>ERZ827363.386-NODE-386-length-48105-cov-8.055858_pt1 | contig 48105 bp, 48 predicted proteins | sample MGYA00519776_ERZ827363 | MGnify/ENA primary metagenome ERZ827363 (study PRJEB31778, sample SAMEA3449288) | human gut metagenome | biome: human gut; feature: human-associated habitat; material: faeces | place: United Kingdom | collected 2010/2012 ... | reverse complement strand
AAGATCTTTTTTGATTCTTTTCTCTTCTTCTGTCTACTTTATTGACTATGGTCCACAGCTGGAAAACGAGAAAGCAAAACTGGAAACCAGACTGCACGAACTAAAGCTGCTGGAACCGCTTCAATATGAAGACGTGGCATACCTGCATACCCAGTGGAAAGAGTTAAAACGAAATACCGAAGAGTTCCGCACGTTCATTCAGCAGTTTGTGAAAGCGATTCACGTGAGACCCTATGATTTTGACATTGTGCTGGATATGGGATTTGGTGTGGTAGAGTTGACAGAGACCATTCCCATGCGGCGAGGCGAACTGTACGAAATGTTTGATTCCAAGGTAAAGGAGCAGAAAAGATGTTTGAAAAATCAAAAGGCAGATACCTGACACGGGGCGTAGATGCGGAGATACCGATTGCACTGCAAGTGATGATGTGGCAGGCTGTTGATCAGATGCCCGAACCGAAAGACTACCTGCAGGTGTTTCGGCTCAGCGAGGAGAACGGTTTGCAGATCGTGCATCATACCTCAGAGCAGCCACAGTTTGAGATGACGTACATTGCGGAGACAGAAAAGCCGGTCACAGCAAAAGTGTACATCATCGATGATGGGAAGCACTGCACCATGCTGTTGGCGGAAGAGTACTAATGAACCGATACAAGCAAACCAATACAAGCGACTAATACGAGCGAACCAATACGAGCGATCCAACAAAAAAATCCAAGCCATACGCATGACTTGGATTTTTTTTACTGCCCGACGAACCGCAGCACAAGCGAAAAGCGAATCCGCTGAGGCGTGCGGTGCTGCACCGGGATAAAAGGATTACCCGCATTTTTTTACTGCAGTTCTTCCTCTGGTGAGAGAAATGGGAAAACGAGAAATTTCTGTTCCTTTACAAACGCTCTGCCCTCCGGTGTGTCCTTGACAAAGAAAAGAAGCGTATCACATAACGGATTGATGTTGTTGATGTGCTTATCGATCCTGCCGTTTTGATTCAGGTAAATCGCTTTGTTGTACTGCGGGATCACTGCTAAGATCACATCGGCATTTCTTTTTTTGATTTTTTGGCACAGTTTGCGGAGCATGTTGATTCTGCTCCAGGTCAGGGACTTCTGTTTTTCCTTGCTTTCGATCCTCGCCAGCGCGTCCAGTGCTTCCACCGCAGGAAGCTTTGCAATGCAGGTGATGACCGGACCGCCATACGTGGTCAGCGTATAGTGATTGGAGAGAAGCACGTCCATGTCCTCTTTCTCTGCATCGATCTCATAAGTTTCTATGATCCGGCTTGCCACAGCAGCAGTCAGCCGTTCTTTCTCCTGATACAATCCATACGCTGAAAGATGGTCGATCAGCATTTTCCGCATCCGGCTGTACTTGGGAAATGCTACATTGCGATACAGGATCGACTGGGAAGCATCGTGCTGAATGTCATCATAAATGGCATCCATTGTAAAGACAGAAAGGTCTTCCTTCCGGACAACCATATGTTCATAGAAATACACAGCCATCGCTTCCAGAACGTCTTCTTCCTCATACCTGGGTTTTGGTCCTCTTTTTTTGCCGCTCATACAGACTGCTCCTCTTCGATGGAATGGAAATGGGACTGCACCCGATTTTTCGATTCCTCATTTTTACATAATATCACAAGCGTGTCCACGTCAAAGGAGAGAAAGAGGATGTCCTGCGGAAACTTTTCCTTTAGCTTGCGGGAGAGATAGTAAAAGTGTGCGTTTTTCTTGTCGGTCGTGCTGCTGATCTTGCTTCGCAGCCGAACAAACAGCCAGGATGCGTTGGATACCCTGGAAAGTGTTGTCCCCTCTGCCAGAAGCTCCAGTGACATCTTGTCATACTTTCCGACAAAGGCGTACAAGTACGGCTGGATCTTCTTCTTTCCGCTCTCAACGCCCAGCTCTTCCCGCATTTTGCGAATGAAGTGACGCTGTTCCGGTACTTTCTTTCCACGCTCTGTATACCATTTCTCAAAAAGCTGATACAACTGCGGAAAGGTTTCCGGAACATTTTTGCCGTCTCTGATCTGTACAGTGATCAAATCCGCACAGTCTTGAAAGATTTCCTCCCATGGATACTGATAATTCGACATTTTTTTCCCCTCATCTCAAGATTCTACGTTCTGCACAATAGAATAATGCTAATACAACCAAAAATATATCGAGTTGCACAAATGAACATTTTTGCTGTGATCTTTTACAAAATATATGCCCATTGAGATCAATCCCTCAAAAGCACGCTCTGAAAAATAGTAAAGTAATGATACAGCATTTTCCGATACTCATTATAGCAGATTCTTTCTAAAAAATCAAGTGTACTTTACGAGAGCATTTTGTCCATAGACATCCCTGGGAAGAATGCTGTTATCCAGAAATACAAAACAAAAAAGAACGCATTTTCGACAAGAAGAAAGTAGATAATGATTTGAGAAATTAAAAAACGCACAACTGACTTTTGAAGCAGCTGGAAGCCATAGGGTTCCTAAGCCGAGAATCCGCTCTTTGATAAATAGAAAACTAAAAGCGGCGTAAATACGTTGAATATATATATGATTAGCACTATAAAGCAAGAAAATACGACCTATTGACAGAATTGATTAGACTTGCTATAATAAAATGCAGAGAGCAAAACGCTTTTCGAAAATGATTTTTGAGTCCCTTTACTGGGAGAAAGGAATATATTATGAAACAGAATTTAAACGAATTTCTAGCATCCGTAAACGCACACGCCTATACACCAGATAAGAGTCTTGCGGGATGCTTCATCATTACGAACACTGTTAACAGTCGCAGATTCCGTTTTAGTCATTCCCACTGACGGTACTTCAAAGTGCAGCATAACATTTCGTTCTGGAGGATACGTGTATGACAGCTGCTTAACTGAAAAACTAATTGAGATGAGTGGCGTAGAAGTTCCTGAAGGAAAGTCACGCAAAATCGGAATTTTTACGACGAACCAACTGGAAGACGGCTCAATTTACGCAGAGGTAAAGTTTAATTGATGAATGGAGGATGAATTCATGAACGTGACACTATATGATGAAACAGACCTACTTGAGAGCGGGACATATGAAGCTCAACTGATAGCCGTCTTCGAATATGCCAAGGGTGAAGTTTGCCTCAAGTTTCAACTATCCAGCATGGATCACACGATCTTTCTGAAATTTGTAACACTGGAGGATCTTGGAAAACACCCGTGGAGCAACATCTTTCGGGCGATAAACACCACCGATACAGATGATCTTCTGAATCACACTTTTCGACTGGAAATCTCTACAGTGACATCCAAGAGGAGCGGCACTCGCTTCAGTAACGTAAAGCGGATTGAACTGCTAAAGTAAAAAAAGTAAAATAGACAAACGGGGTGAGGCGATACCAGCTTATCGCTTCACCTTTTGTTTGAGAAAGGACGTATAACATCATGATCGAGTTTGCCCCGATTCCCGTCGGGTTCGAGTTGGAGCGGTTCGGAAGTGCATCTATCGACCTTCATGAATGGATGCGTCTGCGGAAGTACGCATTGGAATTTGTGGTTGGAAAAGGTGTAAATGCAACCAGCTTCACCGTGCTGCACACCGAAGCAGGATTCGCAGACCTTGCCAGCCATACACAGGTAAAATGGCTGGCAGACCACTTTGAGCTTCTCTGTGTTGCGGCGGATGAAAAACACCGGCACTTTCTGGACATACAATATGAGGGCGTAATTCATCGGATCCCGTTTGAAGCACTTCTGCCGGACAAGATCTGTGCGACACTGTTCCGCATCGGCGTTGCGGTGGATCGTACTTTCGGAGCTTATGAAGCGATGAGCATGTACCTGCAGGCTGCTGTGGCAGCATTACCGGTAGAGGATGCCCGACAGGTTCTGGGATGGAAGGACAGCAATACACTGCACTGGTGCGGTGCAGCTCACAGCCCGCCTGTGCTGCGGGCACATCTGGAGATGTCACCGGAGGATTACCTTGCAGAACTGAACCGTCTGATACTCCCTATGTCGTCACTGCAGTTTGTGCTTTGTGCAGCAGCGGCATCCACACTGATGGCATATCTGAAAATTACGGAAAAGATTCCAGCGGATTGTTTTGCTGTATCGCTGGTAGGGACATCCTCGACTGGAAAGACAACTGCTTTAAAGCTTGCAGCATCGCTGTACAGCTCTCCGGAAGATGAAAATGTGTTTACCGCTTTCTATGGTACAGCCAATGCTTTGAATCGTATGTTGGGAAAACATCATGGTGTACCCATTGCTTACGATGAGAGTACAATTCGCAATTCCATTCGCATTTCCGATTTCATATATGCTTTTACCCAGGGACGGGAAAAGCTTCGTCTGGACAGCAATGCCCAGTTAAAATACAGGAACAGCTGGGCGTGTACTGCGTTGTTCAGCTCAGAAACTTACCTTGTGAATGCCGAACGAGACAACTTAGGAATTATTGCTCGAGTGATCACACTGGATGGACTGACCTACACAGTAGATGGTACCCATTCGGAACAAATCAAGGCATTTACAGGCAAAAACTACGGATATGTGGGTTCTCTGCTGGCAGAGCATCTTCTTGCATCAGACAGTGCGGAGATCTTACAGCAGTTTCAAGACGTGCGTGAAGAACTGCTGGAACTGTTTCCGGAAACATGCAGCCTTTCGGAACGGCTTGCTATGAACTACGCCATGATCGTAACAACATCTGTGATGTTGAGTACACTGGGCATTCAGACCAATACGGAGATCCTAAAGCAGATGTGCGTGCTCCTGCACGGTGAGATCACTGAAGAGGCACATCCGGGCAAAAACCTGGTATGCCGTATCTTCAATTATATCTCCTGCAGCTACAAGCAGTTAGCGGGTATCAAATGGACACTGGATCGGAAAAAGAAGCCGATAAAGGTGGAGATTTTGGAGTCCACCTTTGAACAGATTCTGGAACAGATCGGAGCCACCGATAAAAAAACCGCAGTTCGTGTTCTTCTGGATGAAGGATACTTGGTCACACCGGAGAAAAACCGCATTAAGGCAAAGATCAGCATCGACGGCGTTGTCAGCTACGGCTACCGGTTTTGCTATCCGAAGATCGATGAAGCCTTTGGTCCGGTGAATGATGCCGTTTACACTTACAAAAGGCAGAGCCTGGGACCGATGCAGATAATGGAGGAAAGAGAAGCTGCCTATGGAAGAGATTACCAGATTACAGATCAGCCGAAACCGATTGAGGGAAAGCTTTTTTTACTATGACGGCTGTGATACAGAAAAACAAAAAGCTTCCGAGGCAGAGGCTGCCAACGATCGCATGATCGATCTGGCGGCTGATGTTCTCGTTGCGATTCTGATGGAGGAGCGTGCATCATGAGATACTGGGTCATACGACCGCCGCCGGAGTGCGGTTGGAGCGGCAAGAACAAACAGAAGGGAAAGGGATTTTACAATGAATACATCCAAAAAGACGCAGCTTGCACTTGTCTATATTCGCTATAGTTCACATGCCCAGGACAACGGCAATAGTCCGGCAGCACAGATGACGTGTGCGGAGAATTACACAGAAGCACATCAGATGACCATTGAACAGATCTATCACGATTACGCCAAGACTGGCAGAAACACCAATCGGGAAGGCTACCAGCAAATGAAGAATGATATCCTGTCCGGAAAAGTACAGGCAAAGATCGTTGTGGTAAGAGCACTGGACCGGCTCCACAGAAACACCGGGAATCAGATCGAAGACCTGAAATGGATGGAAGCACATGGGATCCGGCTGATCGCTGTGAATGACAGCGTTGATACGGCATCTGAGGACTACAGCAAGTTTGCCACCATCGTAAAGGCGGCAGCGGCAGAGGAAACATCAGACAACATTTCTAAAAACACCAGAGCTGCACTGCTGGAAAGTGCCAGACAGTGCCGTCATCTGGGCGGCGTTCCACCCATCGGCTATACAGTCAATGAGGCTGGACTCTATGAGATCGATCCTCTGACAGCACCGATCGTTCGTGACATCTATACCCTTTACAGCAGCGGCATGGGATACAGCTACATCAAAAAGCATCTGAAAGAAAAGGGATACAAAACCACTGGCGGCAACGATTTTTCAGACACCGCCATCCACACCATCCTGACGAACCAGAAATACAAGGGTACTTACACCTACGACCGCACAGCTGCCAAGGACAGCGACGGACACCGAAACTCCCACAAGATCAAGCCGGATCCCATAGAGATCCCGGACGGGATGCCGGCGATCATCGAGCCGGCACGCTTCGACAAGGTCCAGGAGAAGCTGGCACAGAACCGCCGGCGGACAGCCAGAAGAACCGGCAAGAACTACTACTCCCTCAACGGCTTCACACGCTGTTCGAAGTGCGGCAAGCCGTTCTCCGGCAACGTCAACCACAGCAACGGGCACAAGTACCTGCAGTACCGAAGGAGCTGTGACTGCGGCATCCCCAGTGTGCGGGCAGACCAGCTGGCACCGTTTGTGTTTCACGCAGTGAAGAACTGTCTCTTTCAGCCAGCCAACCAGCCAAAGATCATCGAGGCAGTCAATCAGAAGCTTTCTCTCCGAAAACTGATGCAGAGCGGAGAGACCAACACCATACAAAATCGGATCAACGGACTGGAAAAGGCAAACGCCAATCTGATGGCATACCTGGAACAGGGACGTGCTACCGAAACCATCCTGCGTTCCGTTGAGAAAAACGAACAGGAACTTCAGCAGCTGAAACAGCAGCTGGATGCTTTGGACAATCCGATCTCTGCGGTGGATGATGCAACATACCGGGAGATCGTTCAAAAGTTTACAAACTACATGTGTACTGAAAAATCGCCGGAGGCAGCTGCACTGAAAGCGGCTGTGCTCCGGGACATTCAGATCGGCAAAGAAACCATCACCGTGAACTTTCAGCACGGTGTTCTCATAGATGAAGAAACAAAAGCATACTTCGACGATAATAGAAAGGAACGGGCATCATGACATATCAATTTGAAAATCCCATTGCGTGTACCGAAGCACTGGTGACCGCAATTGAGAAATTGAACGACTTTGAACAATATACGCTGACAATTCTGGGAATCGACCAGAATGGCTGTTACACCAACAAGGGAACCGTGACGATCAACGAAGAAGAGCTGCAGCCGCTTCTGCAGGAGAAAGAACTTTCCTTTCCGAAAGGCATCATCGGACAAAGAGTCAAGATCATCTCTCATGAGAAGCTGCGGCAGGAACAGGCGAAGGCAGCACTTTTCCAGCAGCTTGCAGAAGACGGCGAAGAAATCAACGTGGAATTTTGAAAGGGGCTATTTTTATGAAGCAGATTTTTGTACTTACTTATAACTATGCCAACAAGAAACTGGCACAGATGGCAATTGCTTGTGTCATCCGATGCAGAAGCACCCATGGAAAGCAGCTGCGTGTCCGGGACATCATTGAAATGAACCGTCCCGGACTATACCAGCAGTTGTCCCGTGGAGATAAGTGCAGAGTGGGCAGAGCCGTCAGCAAGCTGTACAACCAGGGAATGCTGCCGCATCTGACAAGAGGAAAGAAGAAGGGTTCAACCAATACGTACTTCTGCTAAGTAACGGAAAGAACAGGTCACAATGAGAAAGCTCCGGATCGTCCTAAGTGGCGGGAAAATCCGGAGCTTTTTGTGTATGAAAAAGTTGCTTTTTCCCCTCTGCTGTGGTATAATAAAGGTAAAGAAATTGAAAACATGACAAGGAGGGAAATGCAATGGGTGTTTACTTGAATCCGGGAAATGTCGATTTCCAAGAGGTGCTGAATTCCAAGATCTATGTGGATAAGTCAGAGTTGATTCAGTATACAAACAGCGTTTTACGGACTACACAAAAATATATCTGCGTCAGCCGTCCACGAAGATTTGGGAAGTCTATGGCGGCGAATATGCTGACGGCTTACTACAGCCGTGGCTGTGATTCCAGAGAAATGTTTCAAGGGCTGAAAATTGCAAAGCATACGGGATTTGAAGAGCATCTGAATCAATACAATGTCATCCACTTAAATATGCGGGATTACTTGACGGAATCGGAAAATATGAAACAGCTGATTCAATTTGTTGAGGAAGATTTGCTGGATGAACTGCAGCAGGAATTTGCAGATCTCAGAATGCCACGGCGAAGAACTCTGGTCAAGGTACTGGAACAGGCGTTTGCACAGTACAAAATTCCGTTTGTCTTTATCATCGACGAATGGGACTGCATTTTTCGAGTGCATAAAAGTGATGCGGCATCGCAGAAAACTTATCTGGATTTTTTACGCAACCTGTTAAAGGACAAGAGTTACATTGCCCTTGCCTACATGACAGGCATCTTACCCATCAAGAAATACGGAGAGCACTCTGCCATCAATGCTTTTTACGAATACTCCATGACGGATGCCTCTCCCATTGAAGAGTTTACCGGCTTTACAGAACAGGAAGTTCGCCGACTGTGTGAACAATACCAGATGCCGTTTACAGAGACAAAGAAGTGGTATGACGGATACTGTGTAGACGGCGTTTCGATCTACAATCCGAAGTCCGTGGTAGAAGCTATGCTCCGTGGAAAATTCAGCAACTACTGGACAAAGACAGAAACCTACGAAGCATTGAAAGTGTACATTGACCTGAATCAGGACGGACTTCGTGACAAGATCGTACAGATGATCGCAGGCGAAAAAGTCCCTGTGAATCCGGATAAGTTCCAGAATGACATGACTACATTCCACAGTGCAGACGATGTTCTTACGCTGCTAGTGCATCTGGGATACCTGACCTATGATGAACAGAACCGTGTGGTATGGATTCCGAACGGAGAAGTGCGGCAGGAGTTCATCAACTCCATTGAAGACGGCGGTTGGGAGCCAGTTGTACAGGCGATCCGTTCCTCGGAGCGGCTGCTGCAAGCAACCCTTTCCGGCGATGCGGAAACGGTTGCAGAACTGATCGAACAAGCACATCAGGCAAACGCATCGATTTTGAAATACAACGATGAAAACGCCCTGTCCTGCGTGATCTCTCTGGCATACTACTCTGCCCAGAAGAATTATACCCTACACCGGGAAATGCCGGCTGGAAAAGGCTTTGCAGATATTGTGTTTGAGCCGAATCGAAACTGCGATTTGCCTGCTCTGATCGTTGAGCTAAAGTGGGGACATTCTGCAGAAGAGGCAGTGGAACAGATCAAGCGGAAGGATTATCTGGATTGCCTGAAGAATTATACCGGCGAGGTTCTTTTGGTTGGTGTGAATTATGATAAGGAAAAGCGGCATACTTGCCGGATTGAACGGGTGAAGATATAAGGCAGCCACTTCAAAAACAGACATAGAACAAACCTCCTCCTCTCCAGCTTCCAAAAATTGAACGAAATCTCAAAAAATCCTCTGTTTTTCTTGACAAAGAACACTCGATCATGTTATAATAGATCTATCAAAAATATGTGATATATTTGAAAACGAAGGAGGCATATTATGAAGAAACAATGGAAACGGCTGGCGGCCCTTTCGTCGGCAGCAGTCATGGCGGCGGGAACGCTGCTGTACTTCCCGACCGACACCCTGCAAAATATCTCGTGGGGGATCACGGCGAGTGCGGAGGAAACAGGTGCAGTGACGTGGAACGAAGACAACCTGACCTGGACACTGGATGCTGAGGGCACACTAACCATCAGCGGCTCAGGGGCGATGAAGGATTACGCTTACAATACTAACAATAGCCCTGCATACAACAATAGCAACATAAAAAAAGTTGTGATTGAAGATGGCGTTACAAGCATCGGAGAGTATGCGTTTCAGAGTTGCACCGGTTTAACCAGCATCAAAATTCCGAAAAGTGTCACAAACATCGGAGAGTGTGCATTTTATAGATGCACTGACTTAAAAAGCATTGAAATTCCGGATAGTGTCACAAGCATCGGAAATTATGCGTTTTCCGATTGCACCAGCTTGACAAGCATCACCATTCCAAGTAGTGTCAAAAGCATCGGAAATGGTGTATTTAGTAAATGCAACAAGCTGACCGTATACCTTGAAAACGGCTCTGCGCTGACAAGCGAAAGCCTCGGCGTAGATGCAAGCAAAATCAGAACCTACTGGAACGAAGACAGCCTGACCTGGACACTGGACGCTGAGGGCACACTGACCATCAGTGGAACAGGGGCGATGAAGGATTACTTTCACGATAGCCCTGCAACCCAGAAGAAAGACATTGTAAAAAAAGTTGTGATTGAAGAAGGCGTTACAAGCATCGGAGATTATGCGTTTTTCGGTTACAGCAGTTTAACAAGCATTGAAATTCCGGAAAGCGTCACAAGCATCGGAATTTATGCGTTTTTCAATTGCACTGGCTTAAAAAGCATCACCATTCCAAAGAGTGTTGCAAGCGTAGGAGATAAAGCATTTTCCGGCTGTATTGCTCTGAAAGAGGTGCTTCTTGAAGGCGGCTCTACACTGACAAGCGAAAATTTCGGTGAAGTTGCAGACAAAGTTGTAACCCGCTGGAACGAAGGCGAACTGACCTGGACACTCACCGCCGACGGCACAATGACCATCAGCGGCACAGGAGCGATGAAGGAGTATTATGGTTCTGACAATAGCCCTGCATACTACAATAGTAAAATAAAAAAAGTTGTGATTGAAAATGGCATCACAAGTATTGGAGCTTATGCGTTTTCCGGTTGCACCAATTTAGCAAGCATCGAAATTCCGAGTAGTGTCACAAGCATCGGAAATGGTGCGTTTTCTGATTGCAGCAGCTTGACAGACATCACGATACCAAGTAGTGTCACAAGCATCGGAGATCATACGTTTTACGGTTGCAACAGCTTGACAGGCATCACGATTCCGGAGAGTGTCACAAGCATCGGAGCTTCTGCGTTTTATGACACACCTTGGTTAACAAATAAACAGAAGGAAAATAATTCACTTGTGATCGTAAATGGGATCTTGATTGACGGCACAGTTTGTTCAGGAGAAGTAACGATTCCGGACGGTGTCACAAGCATCGGAAATTCTGCGTTTTTCGGTTGCAGCAACATGACAAGCATCAACATTCCAAAAAGTGTCACAAGCATTGGAAATGGTGCGTTTTCCATTTGCACTGGCTTAACCAGCATCAACATTCCGGAAAATGTTACAAGTATTGGAAATGGTGCATTTCAGCGTTGCAGTAATTTGGCAAGCATCAAGATTCCGGACGGTGTCAAAAGCATTGAAGATAATGCGTTTTATGAATGCACCGGCTTAACCGGCATCACGATTCCGGAGAGTGTCACAAGCATCGGAAAATTTGCGTTTTACAATTGTACCGGCTTAACCAGTATCGAAATTCCAGAGGGTGTCACAAGCATCGGAGAATATGCGTTTGACAGTTGCAACAAATTGGCAAGCATCACGATTCCAAGTAGTGTCACAAGCATTGGAGTTGGTGTGTTTAATCATTGTTCTTCTTTGAAAGAGGTGCTTCTTGAAAACGGCTCTACGCTGACAAGCGGAAACCTCGGCGCAAACGAAAGCCAAATCGGAACCTACTGGAACGAAGACAACCTGACCTGGACACTCACCGCCGACGGCACAATGACCATCAGCGGCAAAGGGGCGATGAAAGCCTATAATTGGGACTCTGGTAGCCCTGCAACCCAGGAGAAAGACAGCGTAAAAAAAGTTGTGATTGAAGATGGCGTTACAAGCATCGGAGATTATGCGTTTTTCGATTGCAACAGTTTGACAGACATCACGATTCCAAGTAGTATCACAAGCATCGGAATTTGTTCGTTTTACAATTGCAGCAATTTAGCAAGCATCGCAATTCCGAGTAGTGTCACAAGCATCGGAGATGATGCGTTTTCTGGTACACCTTGGTTAACAAATAAACGGCAGGAAAACGACTCACTTGTGATCGTAAATGGGATTTTGATCGATGGAAGAACTTGTTCGGGAGAAGTAACGATTCCGAACAACGTCACAAGCATCGGAGAATCTGCGTTTTTCAATTGCATCGGCTTAACCAACATCAGCATTCCAAAGAGTGTTACAAGCATCGGAAATTATGCGTTTTATAAATGCATCAGCTTGACAGACATCACGATTCCAGATAGCGTTACAAGCATCGGAGATTATGCGTTTTATAAATGCAACAGCTTGACAGACATCACGATTCCAGACAGTATCACAAGCATCGGAAATTATGCGTTTTGCAATTGCACCGGCTTAACCAGTATCAAAATTCCAAAAAGTGTCACAAACATCGGAGAATTTGCATTTTCCGGCTGCGGCGATTCGCTTGAAATTACGGTTTCCTGCGATTCTACGCTGACAAAAAAAGCTTTCGGAGATGCATCTGAAAAGGTAAAATATCGTCATTCTCTCGTGAAAACCGATGCCAAGGATGCGACTTACACCGAAGTCGGAAACGTGGAATACTGGACTTGTGAGAACTGCAAAAAGCATTTCCTGTCTGACGAAACCGATGCAGAAGTTGCCAAAGAGGTGGAACTGTCGGAAATTGTGAAACCTGTTCCGGTTCAGGTTGCCACAGCGACCACGCAGATCAAGTGCGTTTACGATCAGGACATGGACGAGATCGACCTGCAGGATTACGTGAAAAATGCCGATGCCGTAGGCGGCGTTTCCGTGAAGGTTGCAACTGGTTCCACCATGCTGGACGGCATGCAGCTGGACGGCAGCAAGCTTTCCGGCAAGCCCACAAAGGTGTACACAAACGGCAAGGACGTGACCTTTACATTTACCGCGAAAAACGGCAACACCGCAAACCTGACCTTAAATTTCCTGGTGGCAAAGGCTGATCCGACGGTGAAAGTTGCTGTGGACGGCGACACCCACACCGAGGGCGATCTTGTGAGCGAGCTGAAGCTGATCCTCAGCGGAAACAATACCAAGGGTCTGGCGGAAATTATCAGCGAGATCAAAGCACTGACTGCCGGAGAAAATACCCTGACGTGGAAGTTCACCCCGGAGGACAGCGAAAACTATAACGTTGTAACCGGTACAGTTGTGGTAAATGCACAGACCACCACCACAACAACAACGACCACCATAACAACAACTACTACAAACGAAACAACTTCCACGAAAAAGGCAACTACTACAAACGAAACAACTGCAACAACCGAGGAAACTACTGCCACCAGCGGAACGACTTCTGCGACCAAGGCAACGACTGTTACCAGCGGAACAACCGCGACAACTAAGGCAACTGCTACCACAAACGAAACGACCGCAACAACTGAAGAAACTACTACCAAAAACGAAACAACCGCAACAACCGAGGGAACTACTACCACAAACGAAGCAACTGCAACAACCGAGGAAACAACTACCACAAACGAAACAACTGAAGAAACTACAACTACCACAAGCGAAACAAGTGCAACAACTGGGGAAACTACTACAAACGAAACAACTGTAGCAACCAAGGCAAGCACTGTTACTACAAATGAAACAATCGCAACAACTGAGGAAACAACTACCACAAATGAAACAACTGCAACAACCGCTACAAGCGGAACAACTGCAACAACTTCCGCAACTAAGGCAACTACTACAAATGAAACAACTTCCACAACTCAAACAACCACCAGTGCTTCCAGCACAGAATCCACCTCTGCAACATCAGCAACCACGATCACAACAGCAGCAACCACGAGTGTGACCAACATTGCGGATGAAGATCTTTGCAGCTGGGCAATCAACGATTACCAGAAGAAAACCGGTGTCACACCAGCAAATGCAGAAATCACCGCACGCTCGGAGGAAACTTGCGAAATTACGCTGACCGACGAAAACGGCAATGTGCTGGATATTTATACCATAGACCCGAAGACCGGCACTGGTACAGATTCTTCCAACGTAGAAGTTAACCTGCCTCAGACCGGAAACAATTCCATGACAAACTGGCTCCTGTGCGTGGGTGCAGCAATGTTCATGGCATTCGGATTCGGTGCGGTGAAAGCGTCTGGTGTCCTCAAGCGTAAAGAGGATGAGTAAGAGAAAAAGGCAGTGGGGGATGTTTCTCTCAGGACTGATTGCAATTTTGATTGGTGTCAGTATTCTTGGATTTTTCGGTGTGAGAAAGTGCTACCGGCTTTATCAAAAACAAATGCTGATGAAAAATAATCCAGTTGTGGAAATTGCAGATCTGAACATCAAAGCCCCCATTTTAGAGGGAACTGACAATGAAACGCTCGCCAAAGCGGCAGGGCATTTCAAGGACAGTGGCGATTTTGGCAAGGGCAATTACTGCATTGCCGGGCACAGCAGCACACTGTACAAAGAATATTTCAACAATCTGAAAAATGTGGAAATTGGCATGGAAATCACGCTGTATGACAAGCAAAAGCAGATGTATCATTACACTGTGACCGAAAGCAAAATCGTCGATCCGGATGCTGTCTGGGTGCTTGATGATTTCGGCGATGACAGAATCACCATCATCACCTGTACCGATGACGGAACACAGCGACAGGTTGTGGTAGGACTGCTGGATTGATCTTTTTGGTTTGCTTAACCAATGAATGACCGTAACTAAGTGAAATCCATTAGCATCGTAACCCAGTTAAAGCGATTAAGTAGAAAGCACAAGAAATCCACGCAGTTTCGGACTTTTCCCATTTTGAAAGGTTGCAAATAAGTGATTTTACCACTGTAAGCATCGCCTCCACCACTCAAACCCACGTAGTCAAAAGGGTTGCAAAATCCCCGAAAATGCGTTAAGTTTCGTGTTTTCGGGGATTTTTGCTGCCCATTTTTTTACGAGTTCGATGCGAAAAGTACCCTTTTGGGCAGAAGTTGAAGTGCGTTTTTTTCCATCCTCTCTTGTCAAAAACGACTTGGAAAATCGGAAATTCTAATCTCTGGCACGAGAGTTCCTTTGTGCAAACCACGCTAAAATCGGCGGAAAAACATTGACGTTTTGGCAATTTTGTGGTATAATCGAATCAGAAATGTGTCTTTTTGCGAAAAAGGATGCAGAGAAGAGGAAACACTGGAGGAAAAACATGATTGACACCAAAAAAGAACAAGAACGTGACGAACTGCACCGTGCCATCTGGGCGATTGCAGATGAGCTGCGTGGAGCTGTAGACGGTTGGGACTTTAAAAACTACGTGCTGGGCACCATGTTTTACAGATACATCTCAGAGAATCTTTGCAGTTACATCAACAACGGTGAGATCGAAGCCGGAAACCCGGACTTTGACTACGCAGAGATGCCAGACGATGAAGCAGAAGAAGCACGGGACGGATTGGTAGAGGAAAAAGGCTTTTTCATCCTGCCCAGTGAACTTTTCTGCAACGTACTGAAACGTGCCGCCAACGACGAAAACCTCAACGAAACTTTGGAAAGTGTGTTCCGGCACATCGAGGAGTCTGCAAAGGGTTCCACCTCTGAGGGGCAGTTTGCGGGGCTGTTTGATGATTACGATGTCAACAGCAACAAGTTAGGTTCGACTGTTCCTAAGCGTAACGAAAAGCTGGTGAAGCTTTTGAAAGGCGTTGCGGACATGAACCTCGGAGATGTCAAGCATCACGACATCGATGCGTTCGGTGATGCTTACGAGTACCTGATGACGATGTACGCTTCCAACGCCGGAAAATCTGGTGGGGAGTTCTTTACGCCGGCAGACGTTTCGGAACTTCTGACAAGACTGGGGACGGTCGGAAAAAAGGAGATCAACAAAGTCTACGAGAAAGCAGTAGCGTGATTGATACAAGATAACCATTGGGTGCAAGTGTGAAAACCCCATAGAATAAGGCTTTTTGAGAATGACCCGTAAAAGAGGGTCTTATTTTTTTGCCCAGAAACAGAAAAATGATAGCATCGGTAGCAGTGAAAACAGGCAGTTTTTGCATACGGTATTAACGATAGCAAAGAGGTATCGTTGCAAGGTTTAATGTTGTAACGATTGTAATTTGTGTAGAACTACCAGTCTTTGCACATACCCCTTGACTTTTCTGCCTTTCAGAGTGATGTATGTTACAAACTCGGAATAGGAGGTCTTTTCGATGCTTGAAAATGAAGTTGATTACCGTTTGGCAAAGATGCTGCTCGGCTGCCTTTACCACGATGGCTTACTTACAGAAAAACAGATGCAGAAGGTCTGGGATAAATTACTGGAATACTACCACCCGCCGTTTAAGTCGGTTGAGGTCAAAAAAGAAATCGGAGATGGGGTGACGGTCAGTGAGCGATAAGATTATCAAGAAGGTGGAGAACCTGCCACAGCTTACGGCTGTTAAGAGAACGGATAAACTCATCCAGAGAGTTGCTGCCTATGCCCGTGTTTCTACGGACAAGGAAGAACAACAGACCAGTATTGTGGCACAGAAGGAATATTACACAGATTACATCAAGAGCCATGCCGGATGGCAGTTCGTAGGTGTTTACGCAGACGAAGGCATCAGCGGTTGCAGCACCAAAAGACGAGAGCAGTTCAAACAACTGATGAGTGATTGTATGGCGGGTAAGATTGATATGGTGCTGACCAAGTCCATATCACGCTTTGGAAGAAATACGGTAGATACGCTGACAGCAATCCGTGAGTTAAAAAGCAAAGGTATAGGAGTGTATTTTGAGAAAGAGCAGGTCTGGACAATGGACTCCAAGGGCGAATTCATCCTAACACTTATGTCCTCGCTGGCACAGGAAGAATCACGCTCCATGTCGGAGAACATACTGTGGGCGGTCAGAAAACGATATGCCCAGGGCAAAGGTAGCTTTGCCTACTCGAGAGTTCTCGGTTTGGATAAGGGCAAAGAGAAATTTGAAATAGTTGTCAATCGTGAAGAAGCGGTTATCGTGTGCAAGATATTTAGAATGTTCCTGCAAGGATTAACACCTCACACAATTGCAATTGCCTTAACGGCGGCAGGAATACCTTCTCCCGGCGGCTGTGAGGTGTGGAGTGCAGCCACTATTCGCAGGATGCTATCAAATGAGAAATACAAAGGCGATATGCTTTTACAGAAACAATTCACGGTGGATTTTCTAACGAAGAAGGTCAAGAAAAATGAAGGCGAACTGCCACAATATTATGTTTCCAACAACCACGAGCCGATTATCGACCCGTGGCTTTTTGATTTTGTGCAGGAAAACTTTAAGAACAGGAAAAGGGAGAATAAACGCAGATACAGCGGTATTGGTTTCTTTAGTAGCAAAATTATATGCGCCAAGTGCGGTGCGACATTTGGCCCCAGACCGTGGCATTCCACTTCCTACAATAATTCAGTATGGCAGTGCCGTAACCGCTATTCGGCCGTGAAATGCAAGACCACGAATATCTATGACAAGCTGCTGTTTTATGTCCTGCACGATGTGGCAAGAAAAAAGATTGTGGCAAAGGACATACGGACAGCAATAGTGGAATTCGCAGCAGATGCGGTCAGTGCTGACAGGCTGGTAGCCATTGAACGCTACATAGAGAACTTTGAAAGCATGAGTGCCTGGAAGATGCTTTCCGATGCAGATGACCTTTCATTCGTGATTGACAGAGTTCTGGTCAAGCCGGATAGGGGCATTGAGGTGCTGTGGCTGGATGGCAGTGTGGATGGATATGAAATTCCGAGGTATACACCGAAGGGTGGGATCAGTATGATATAAAGAAATATTATCAAATATCATTTCCAATAAGAAAATATCAGAAAACCTCTTGCAAATATACATCCGAAGTGCTATACTGTATTATGTATATTTGTGTCTATACCAAAAACCGCAGAGGTGAAAAAATGAGCAAAAGTAATGCGATTGAGGAAAATTATATAAGTATTGATGAAGCAGCAGAATACATAGGGATTAAAACCGTAACTCTGCGCAATTGGATAAAGAAGAAACCAGATATTCCGGCACACCGTGTGGGAAAACTATGGAAGTTCAAACGCTCTGAATTGGATGCGTGGATTGCCAGCGGGAAAAGTGCAGAATAACCATCGATACCACATAGGAAGGAAGAATTTCACGATGTCGGAAATAAAACTATATAACGATGATTGTATCGTTGCTATGAAAAAAGTAGCAGATAAATCGATTGACCTAATTGTTACCGATCCTCCATATAATCTCGGTAATTTCATGAAAAACAGAGATACCAACTTGAGCAAAATGAGGGACAATTTTTTTGGATCCGCTGGTTGGGATGATATGGAATTTGACGATTGGGAAAAATCAATGGACAATTTTTTCAAGTCATCAGCAAGGGTAATGAAAAAAGGAGGTACTATGATAGTCTTTATGGCAATCATAAAAGTAGAGACTATTATTAGGCTGGCAGAGAAACATGGGTTCTATTATAAGACAACAGGGATATGGCATAAAACGAATCCTATGCCAAGAAATATGAATTTGCACTTTGTAAATTCTACAGAAGCGTGGGTTTACTTTACATATAAGACAAGAACAGGAACATTTAATAATGGCGGTGCTATGTTTCATGATTTTGTTGAAACATCGGTAACTCCGAATGGAGAACGAAAGTATGGAAAACACCCAACACAAAAGCCTGAAAGTCTGATACAGCACTTTGTTGAGATATTATCCAATCCAGACGATTGGGTACTTGACCCTTTTATGGGGAGCGGTACAACGGGAGTGGTTGCCAAACGAACAGAACGAAACTTCATAGGCGTTGAGTTGGATAAAACTTACTTCGATATGGCAAAATCAAGGATAGAGGAGAAACGAAATGAAACCAAGTGTAATTGATTTGTTTGCCGGAGTAGGAGGATTGTCTCTCGGTTTTGAAAAGCAGGGATTTGAAGTTCTCATTGCAAATGAATACGATAAATCAATTGCAGCTGCATACATCGAGAATCATAAGAATACAAAAATGATCGTCGGAGACATTACTTCTCTGGACTTAAAAGAAGTATTTGGTTCCTATACAGGTAAGATAGATGTCGTTATCGGAGGTCCACCCTGCCAAGGCTTTTCCCAAAAGGGACAGCGAAAAACGATACACGATGAGAGAAACTTTCTGTTCAAATATTATGTTGCAGTAGTAGAACTGGTAAAACCGAAATATTTCGTTATGGAGAATGTTCCTAATCTGCTGACAGCAGAGGGCGGATACTTTTTCAAAGAAATCGAAGAACTTTTCAATAAGATGGGGTATTCCTTGGAACATGGTGTGCTGAATGCATCTGACTATGGAGTACCGCAGAATCGCAGACGTGCGATAATAATCGGAAAGTTAAATGGAGTAGCTCCAAAGTTGCCTGAACCACAAAATGAAAAGGTGACTATTTGGGATGCGATAAGTGATTTAGCTTATCTGCAATCAGGAGAAGGAACTGATAAGCAGGAATATAGAAATGCTCCGGAAAGCGACTATCAGAAATTATTACGTGGTGATTCCACAACATTGTATAATCACATCGCTACAAAACACTCTCCACTTGCACTTGAAAGACTGGCAATGATTCCGCCGAATGCAGGAAAAGAAGTGCTTCCGAAGGAGCATCTTACAAAATCCATATACAGTGGAACGTGGACTCGTATGCGTAAAGATGAGATTTCGGTTACCATAACCACAAGATTTGACACCCCGTCTTCTGGCAAGTTCACACATCCATTTTTGGATAGAGCAATTACTGTCAGAGAAGCGGCAAGAATACAGTCCTTCCCAGATGATTTTAGATTCGTGGGAAATAAAGGCTCTCAGATGAAACAGGTGGGAAATGCAGTTCCGCCACTTTTGGCAGCAGCGATTGCAAAAGTAATTATGAATGATATAAAGGAGGAATCGAGCCATGAATAGACCCGATAATATATCTGTGTATGATGAGTTAGATTTGAAACTGGGAATCAAGTCTTCGCTTCCCCATGTGAAAAGCACTATTGCTCTTGCTGTTTTGTTATGGGAATGTGCTGACAGACCAGCAGAACTTGTGTATTCACAACAAAATGGTGATGGCATCGTTATGACAGATGAATTAGACCAATGGGTCATCGACTACTTATCAGAGATCTGCCAGGAAGATGAAATTGATGCAGAATCTTTGGTGGCAACTATTAATGAAAATCAGTTGTTCAAATCCCAGATGGAGGCTCTTATTGTTGCTTTTGAACTTGTGTGGAAATTAGCAAAGGTCAGCTTTGTCGATGAGGGAAAGGCCGCAAGTGCAGAAAGAACAGGTGGTACGCGCTATCCTAAGAAGTTATTGTATACTGTAAATGCTGATATTATTCATAGCTTAGTTGAAAGCAATCATGACGCATATATAAGAGTTCTCATGTCATGGGTTGGCTTCAATATTAATACGGATCCTGAATGTGAATTGCAATTAATGCATATTTTGACCGCTCTTTCAGAAGGTGCTGTTTTCAAGTTAGTGGATGGTAATAGAGATGTTATTTTTAATCAGAACAGCCTATATCGTAAAGTGCTTGAAACGCAAGAAACTGTTGATATAAGCGGTGATAAAGAAGCTAAAGGCTCTCTCCGTATTTTGAAGTCTTTATTATCTGATGAAATGAACCCATACCTCACGTATTCAAATGGTAATGTTTCAACAAGGGATAGAAGGACGGGTGACTTAGAGAGTTATCAGAAGCGAGTTGATACGTTCTTGCGTTTGTCTGCAACCAAGGTCATTGGTTTGGAAGATATGGATGCGGATGATGAGGGTATTGCTCCAGAACAGTATGAGACACAACGTTTAACAACGGGCTGCAATGTTCTTCTTTATGGCGTTCCTGGCTCTGGCAAAAGCTGGACGATTGAACACGAATACTGCAAGAAGGACAGTAAGGTGGAACGTTTAGTGTTTCACCCAGATTATACTTATTCAGATTTTATAGGTCAGATTCTACCGAATGTAGCAGAAGATGGACAGGTAAGTTATAAATTTACCGCTGGTCCATTTACAAATATTCTCCGCGATGCTTATATGCATCCTGGAGACGAATATATTCTTATTATTGAAGAAATCAATCGTGGCAATGCACCTGCAATTTTTGGAGAAGTGTTCCAGTTACTTGACCGTAAGGTGGAGATTAGTGAGACTGACGATGATGGCTTTCCTATTGGTACAAGCGAATATGGTATTACAAATGCCAATATTGCTCGAATTGTATATGGTGACCCTACGAGAAAAGTACGAATTCCATCTAATTTGTCAATAATTGGCACTATGAACACCTCTGACCAGAATGTATTTACATTAGATACCGCTTTCCAAAGAAGATGGGATATGCGCCTGATAGAAAACAACTTTGATAATGTTGACCCAGAATTGGCAAATGCTGAAATTCTTGATACCACTATTACGTGGAAAAATTTCTGTACAGCCATCAATGGAATTGTTGTAGGTAACAGTGCGAGAATGACTTCTTCTGAGGATAAGCGACTTGGAGCATACTTCGTTCATTTGCGAGATCTGAAAAAAGATGAGCGAATGGGCAATTTGTCTGATGGTGAATACGATGGACTGCGTAAAAAAGAGTCAGCAGGTACTTTAACAGATACAGAGAAGACTCGCCTTGCTGAAATCCGTGAAGCAATGAAACAGTATCGCAAATTCCCAGAGAAGGTTATCAAGTACCTGTGGGACGATGCCTTCAAATTTAATCGTGAAGTAGTGTTTGAAAGTACAGAATATCAGAGCTTGGAGCAGGTAATCCGTGCATTTATGTATGCTCAAGGAATCGACCGCTTTAAGATGTTCAAGGAAAATGTAGTTAGTGATTTCCGAGACTCTGAACAGTAAAGGCGGTGATTGGGTATGGATTTGGACTCAGCATTAAAATCTGTTATGGAGTTTGATTTGGCAGACCACTGTCATGTAAATTCAAATGAAGATGGTGACAGGTTTGTAGGCATTAAAGCAGATTCTGACAATGCGATGGTCTATTTTCCTATTGGATATCAACTGCCGGAAACTGATGCTGAAATTAGAACAGACATAAAACATTTGATACAGGTGCTTTCGGAATTCACAACAAAAGATGACCGTCTGCTGGCATTGAATAGATTTGCTGCCCCACAAAGCGTGGATTTTCCAATTAATGCTTTCAAGAGCGTAATAGAATATTTCTTTTCAATTGGCGGAAAGTATTATGTGGAAACGGATCCAACCTATAAAACGGCAGCAACGGGAAATCAGGATTGGCCAAGAACGGTGCGGAATCAAATGCCACTTGTACAGTCGAAAAACGGAGTGAGTTCATTCATTTACACAAATTTTGTGGTTCGCTCCGTTACCCCAAACGACACGAAGCTTATCACGCAAGTAAACCGATACTGTGTTTATGAAGCCTTCAAGCGACTGGGATGGCTATATGTTCCCTATACAATAGAAGAACCAGGACCACACCCGGATGTTAAAACATCAATTGCGATTGTTCAAAGCAGGCTGGCTGGAACGAATGATGATAAGAAAAGAGCATTGTTCCAAGGCATGAAAGATATGCTCGAATTTATGGACGAAAAAACTTCGGATAAGCAGTTTTATTTTGGAACAGATGATTTTGACCATGTATGGGAAAAGTTGATAGACAGAGCGTTTGGTGAAAGGGATAAGGACAGATATTTTCCTCGTACCAGATGGCTTTTAGATAAAGGAAAATATAAAGAGAAACGCCCTTTGATGCCAGATACGATTATGATTTACAACGGCAAATATTATGTGCTTGATGCTAAGTGCTACAAGTATGGTTGGACTGGTATTCCAAATCATTTGCCAAACGGATCCTCCATCAATAAGCAAATTACCTATGGAGAATATTTGGAGCAGCACATGGGAGTGGATAACGATTCCTTATTCAATGCGTTTATTATGCCGTACAACATGGCAAAGAATCACTTTGAGATTGATTCCATAGTTGGAAATGTGGGAGAAGCTGTTGGTGATTGGCGAAGCAATGGAAAAAACTATGAGAGAATTCAAGGCATCGTAATGGACACCAGATATCTGATGTATCACTATTCAGGAAAACCACTGAAAGAAAAGGTGGCCTTAGCCGAATGTATTGAAGCGGTATTGGGTCGAGACCCTGTTCCGTCTCCTCGTACATAAAAATATAGACCTCTGATGACAGTTTAAAAAACTGTGCTCAGAGGTCTTTTTTTATTACATGGATGCTTCTTCTCGCTCTCTGCGTTTCTTGCGGTATCGTGCCTGCGTGACACGATTGCAACATTCTGTGCTGCAATACCTTGTCTTTGTCGATGTGGTCTTGACTAAGAAGTATTTACCACAGTTTGGATTATCACAAGGACGGTATAGTTCAAGGTCTGGTTTCAGATAGAAAATCGAAAAATACAATGCACATAGCAAGTTATCCACCTTCCATGATGGAGACATCGTATTAGAGTTGTATACGGGATGAATTCCATCCAGGTTTGCATTTATTTCTTCACCAATGATATACCGGGCAACTTCCACTAAGGACTCCTTCATCTCTTTCGTGAACGCATCAAGATTTGGCTCTTCGTAATATGCAAGGCCGTTGCTAAAATCAAGCATACCGACCTCATGGAAATAATGGAACAGGAGGTCTGTGATGTTCTTTTCAATACCGGAACTTTCGAGATTTAGATACAGTCCCATAATATTTCGGAAGAGAGGGTCATTGAAACCGGGCTTAGTGGAATAGCCACCTTTGATATCGTTATATTCTTGTATGGGAAGCTGATAGCTTCCATAAATGGTATCTGCTACTGTGTAGAAATCGGAATTAAATGCTTCATGCTCTCTTTCATACGAAACATTCAAGTTAGCTGATTGCAGCAGGTCGATATAAGAGTGGTGCTTGGTAGAGTATGCCTGAGCCATTGCATCCGTTTGAATGGTAAGGTCTCCGGCAAAAAGCAAATTAATGGTCAGCAAGAAGATTTTCTGATAGTCCTTTTGTATCTCGTTTGCTGCGGTCATTAATTCTACGGTCATTCGCAGTCGTTCCATAATGCTGTACAGAATACTTGCATCGATTTCCTCGTAGCGTCCTGCAGATACAGGAAATAAAAAACCGTTTTCTTTCATAAATGAGGAAAGTTCCTTGACAGACTTGCTCGGCAAAGCCATCAGTGTTCCGAGGACATTAGCTTCTTCAATTGTTCCATTTGGTGCGATTCGTACTAATCCCTTTTTAGCTGCATAAGCAAATAGCAGTTTTGACTCAGGCAAGGCCTGTAATTTATATTTTCGAATAGGTTCTTCTCCCGGTGCGATATGCTCTAAATCCGTGACGCAGTCACAGGAACAGCTTTCGAACCGAAATAAAATATTTTCAAAAAAATTTTCTTTGATTTGGGGCATTTTCGGCTCCTTTCTTCCGCATAGAAGTCATGGCTTTTGCTATGGCTTTATTTTTTTGCCCTGAAATAGTAATGGCAAATAATATGTTTCACTTAAATTATACAGAAACTATATGAAAAAGTCAATGAAGTTAGCGTTACTTTATTGTAAAAGTAATGCGCATTTTGGCTATCTTCCATTACAATTTGAGATCCACTATACTTAAAGACAGTGAAGGACAACACAACCTTATATACAGAAGAGTTGTTTTTCACATCCACGTTTCAATGTTCATCGCCTGATCAGCGGTGCCCAGAGCGGAGAAACGGACACAAGTAAATATCAGTCAACCCACTGGGACGGTTGGCCAGTTAAGAAATGAGGATTTCATTCTTATGGCCAATTATTACGGGAAGTTCAGTGTGGGTCCTCATTTCGGTTTTCAGACCGAAGGAGGGTCTACACAATGGACAAATTTGAAAATCTACAGACAAACAACGAGAAACATCACTACATTCCAATGGAAGTAACCGCAGAAACCATCAAAGATTTCGGCATCAACCCTACGGATGTGGTATGGACAAAAATCGGAAACCGCAAGGCACGTGTCATCATGATTCCTGTAACCGAGGAGCAGTATTACGAATATATGCGTCCTCTTTGGCGTGAGGACAAGCGTCAGCAGAGACAGGAGCCTGCAGTTTCCCTGGACAAACTTTACGAGGAAACCGAGTACGAAGTCGCTGATACCGACTCCGACCTTGAGGCGGATGTTATGAAGAAAATGCTGATTGACGAGCTTCATAAGGCACTGGACGAACTGGAAGAAATCGACCGCACCATTATGGAGATGTACAGCAATAACCATAGCGAAGCCGAAATTGGACAGGCAATCGGTATGAGCCAGAAGGGTGTCAATAAACGTAAGCATAAGGTGCTGCTGAAACTCAATACCAGACTGAAAGACTTTAGATAAGGGATAATTCCCTGCCTGCTCTGCCGCAACAGTATCCGGCGGAGCAGGTTTCTATATTTTTTCAAAAATAGTGGTTCTTAAAACTGCCGTATATGTCCTTTTACTCTCAGAGGGGCAAACAAAGCACCTCGGAAAGGAAGGTGTCAAATAATGACAACCAGATGCAGAACAGGCACGAGCGGCTGCAGCAGTCAGGAACTCGACCGTGAGTTATCTGATGTGCTTATCGCAATCAGTGTCGTGTCAAAAAGAATCGCTGACCGTATTACAGCAGTCAGCGGCAGAGAAAAAGTGAATATGGAAGGAGGAAGCCTAAATGGGAAAAATGAACGAATTGTCCATGCTCGTTGACGAACTCAAAAAGTGCGGAGAAACGCTTGTCGGTCTTTCGGAAGGTTTGGCTGATTTATTCAGTGGTTCGGCGGAAAAGGAAAAGCAGCCTGCAAAAAAGAGTGCTGCTAAGAAGAAAGCCGCCGAGGAGCCAAAACCGGAAGCACCGGAGGAAAAGGCACTCACATTGGAAGATGTCAGAGCCGTGTGTGCAGACAAATCCCGCAGTGGTTTTACGACAGAGGTCAAAGCAATCCTGAATAAGCACGGTGTGGAAAAGCTGTCGGAGGTCAACCCGGCAGAATATAAGGCACTGCTTGCTGAAGTGGAGGTGCTTGGCAATGCCGGATAAACACGCAGTATTATCAGCATCCTCCAGTCACAGGTGGTTGGAATGCCCGCCATCGGCTCTCCTCTGTTCCGCTGCCGGAGATACACCGAGTGAGTTCGCCATGCAGGGTACGGATGCTCACAGCCTTTGCGAACATAAGCTGAAAACAGCACTGGGGCAGCAGTCGAAAGACCCTATAGAGAATTTAACGTTCTTTGATGAAGAGATGGCAGACTGTTCCGATATGTATGCTCAGTATGTGATGGAGCAGCTTGCGGCGGCAAAGCAAAAGTGCAAAGATCCAATCGTTCTGATTGAACAGCGTCTTGATTTTTCCAATTGGGTACCGCAGGGGTTCGGCACCGGGGATTGTGTGATTGTGGCAGATGAAACCCTAACAGTCATTGATTTCAAATATGGTGTCGGAATCTTAGTGGAAGCAGAAAAGAACCCGCAGATGATGTGTTACGCACTGGGAGCCTTACAGCTTTTCGACAGCATTTACGATATTGACTCGGTGACCATGACCATCTTCCAACCAAGGCGCGACAGTGTTAGTACCTATACTATTTCCAAGGAAGAACTTCTGAAATGGGCAGATGAGGTGCTTGCTCCGACCGCACAGCTTGCAGCCAAAGGCGAAGGCGAATACAAAGCCGGAGACCATTGCCAGTTCTGCAAGGTTAAAGCCAAGTGCCGCAAGAGAGCCGAATACAACCTGGAACTTGCACGTTATGATTTTGAAATGCCTTCCACACTTGAAGATGATGAGATTGAGGCCATTTTAGCAAAAGCAGACGTGCTGGTATCCTGGGCGGGCGATGTCAAGGAATATGCATTGCAACAGGCAGTCAGCGGCAAGCAGTGGAAAGATTGGAAAATTGTCGAAGGGCGTTCTAACAGGAAGTACGTAAACGAAACAGCCGTGGCGGATACGGTCAAGGACGCAGGCTATGACCCGTTTGAACACAGGGTTCTGGGTATTACCGCAATGACCAAACTACTCGGCAAGACAAAATTTGAAGAATTGCTCTCCGGGTTTATTGAAAAACCACAGGGCAAGCCAACATTGGTACCTATGTCGGACAAGCGTCCAGCAATGAATACAGCAGCTAACGATTTTAAGGAGGACAACTAATATGTCAAAGAATTACACAAACCCTACCAAGGTAATCACAGGAGTCAATACCCGTTGGTCTTACGCAAACGTGTGGGATCCGAAATCCATCAATGGCGGTGCACCGAAATACAGTGTGAGCCTTATCATTCCGAAGTCTGATACCGCAACGGTAAACAAGATTAAGGCAGCTATCCAGTCTGCTTATGAAGAGGGCGAATCCAAGCTGAAGGGCAATGGCAAGAGTGTACCTGCTCTTTCCATTATCAAGACCCCTCTTCGTGACGGTGACCTTGAAAGACCCGACGATGCAGCGTATGCAGGCTGTTACTTCGTTAATGCCAACTCTGCGACTGCTCCAGGTATTGTTGATGCAGACCGTCAGCCGATTCTTGACCGCAGTGAGGTGTACAGCGGTGTATATGGCCGTGCATCCATCAACTTCTATGCCTTCAATTCCAATGGGAATAAGGGTATCGCCTGCGGTTTGAATAACCTTCAGAAGATTAAGGACGGAGAGCCTCTTGGTGGAAAGAGCCGTGCCGAGGACGATTTTGCTACCGATGCGGATGACGATTTTCTCGCATAAGGAGGACGGCTTACTATGACAACAGTTCAGAGTATGATGCTTTCCGTGTGTTTCGGTGCCGTGATGGGTACTCTCATTGCAAATGTGGGATTTCTCATTAAATGTGCTATCGACACCTATAAGGAAAAGAAGCGTAAGAAAAATGAAGAGTCTGCTGATAAGGCAGAGTAAATGACAGCGGGCGGCGGAGGTGTATTCTTCGCCGCTTTGCTTATATGAAGGAGTGACAATATGAAGAAAATACAAACATTGTCCTTGGACTTGGAGACCTTTTCTGATGTGGATTTGCAGAAGTGCGGGGTCTATAAATATGCCCAGTCACCTAATTTTGAAATTCTGCTGTTTGGTGTATCCGTAAATGGCGGTGAGGTCGTGGTCTATGACCTGGCACAGGGCGATACCGTGTCGATGAAGATTGTTGAAGCACTGACTGATGATACCGTGACCAAGTGGGCATATAATGCGGCATTCGAGAGAATCTGTTTGTCGGTGTGGCTGCAAAGGAACTACCCGGCATATTTTCACAGCTACAGCATTAACGAGGATACTGTAGGAGATTACCTTGATCCCTCTGCCTGGAAATGCTCCATGATATGGGCGGCATATATGGGTCTGCCGTTATCTCTTGCGGGAGCCGGCACGGTATTGGGATTGGAAGAACAGAAGCTGAAGGAAGGCAAAGACCTCATAAGGTATTTCTGTGTTCCCTGCAAGCCAACCAAAGTGAACGGCGGCAGGACACGCAATCTGCCGGAGCATGATATGGAGAAATGGAATACCTTCATTTTCTATAACAAGAGAGATGTAGAAGTGGAGATGTCCATACAGGATAGGCTGAAAAAATTCCCTGTACCAGATTTTGTGTGGGATGAGTACCATCTTGACCAGGAAATCAATGACCGAGGGATTGCTCTTGATATGGCGGTGGTGGAGAATGCCATCGCTTTTGATGCAAAATCCAAGGCGGAGCTGGCAGAGAAAATGCAGAAATTGACTGACCTTGATAACCCAAACTCCGTGGTGCAGATGAAGCAGTGGCTCTTGGATAACGGTTTGGAGATGGACAGCCTTGGCAAAAAGGAAGTGGCACAGGCGGTCAAAACTGCCCCAAAGGAACTGGTGGAGGTTCTGCTCTTAAGGCAACAGTTATCCAAGTCCTCCGTGAAAAAATATCAGGCGATGCAGAATGCAGTCTGTGAGGACGGCAGAGCCAGAGGGATGTTTCAATTTTACGGGGCCAACCGCAGTGGCCGATGGGCAGGCAGAATGATACAACTGCAAAATTTACCTCAAAATCATATGCCGGATTTGGAACAGGCACGAGAATTGGTGGAGTCCGGCAATTATGATGCAATGGAACTTTTATACGATGATATCCCGGATACACTTTCACAGCTTATCCGCACTGCCTTTGTGCCAAGACCGGGAATGAAATTTGTGGTAGCGGACTTCTCGGCAATTGAAGCAAGGGTGCTGTCGCATCTTGCAAAAGAAAACTGGCGAACAGAGGTCTTTGCGAATAACGGGGATATTTATTGTGCATCGGCATCCGCCATGTTTGGTGTTCCTGTGGAAAAGCACGGTGTCAACGGAAACCTCCGTCAAAAGGGCAAAATCGCTGAATTGGCTCTCGGCTACGGCGGTTCGGTCGGTGCTTTGAAAGCGATGGGTGCCCTTGATATGGGACTTGATGAAGAAGAATTACAGCCGCTTGTAGATTCCTGGAGAGCCGCCAATCCCAATATCGTAAGGTTCTGGTGGGAGGTTGACCGATGTGTCAAGGAAACTGTGAAAAAGAGAGTGCCGACCGAAACGCATGGTATCCGTTTTATCTATCAGAGCGGTATGCTTTTCATCAAGCTCCCTTCCGGCAGACAGCTTTCTTATGTGAAACCTCGCATGGGAGAGAACCGTTTCGGCGGTGAGTCTGTAACCTATGAAGGTGTCGGCGGTACGAAGAAATGGGAACGCATCGAAAGTTATGGCCCCAAGTTTGTCGAAAATATCGTGCAGGCAATCAGCAGGGATATTTTGGCTCATTCCATGAGAACCTTGTCGCATTGCTTTATCTGCGGTCATGTGCATGACGAATTGATTATTGAATGCAGTATGGGAGTTTCCCTTGATGCCATATGTGAGCAGATGGGCAGAACTCCGACATGGATTCCGGGTCTGCTTCTCCGTGCAGATGGGTACGAATGCAGCTTCTATAAAAAAGATTAAAAATACGGTTCTTAAAACGCAGGGTTTTGTCCTTTCACTATCAGAGGGCAAGACCCTACTTTTATGAAAGGCGGTATTTTTATGAAAGAATTGATACCCAAAGACGAATACGGCATTTTTGCCGATGCCCATGACACCGCAAGAGTAGACAGCTTGTTTGTAGCGGAGTTTTTTGAGAAGAACCATAAAGAGGTGCTGCGTGATATCCGCAAAATCACTGACCCAACATCCGGGTTAAGTGAAGAATTCAGACAGCGCAATTTTGCGCCGTCCTCATACACCAACAACCAGAATAAAAAGCAGCCGTGCTACTGCATGACCCGTGACGGTTTTACAATGCTGGCAATGGGATATACCGGGCAAAAGGCTATGAAGTTCAAAGAACTGTACATTCGCAGATTTAATGAAATGGATGCTTTTATTAAGAACCTGGTATCTGCAAGACAGGAGTTCCCGCTTTTGACCGAAAATATCAAGCTGCTCCATGACAAGCCGAAGCCTTATCACTTCAGCAATGAGTGCGATATGTTAAATCGCATTGTTCTGGGCATGACTGCAAAACAGTTCAGACTTGCCAATAACATCGAAAAAGGCAAAAGCATCAGACCGTATCTGACTAAAGAACAGATTGCAATGTTGGAAATCCTGCAGAAAGTTGATGTGGGTCTGCTCGTGGCATTCCCTGCTTACGAAGACAGAAAACGCCATCTTGAATGGTACAAAACCAAATTAGAGGAGGACAAATAAGATGTTTTATGTGAAAGAACAGCTGAATGATGCGATGGAGGTTTCCATTGAAATCAACGATGAAAATGTATTCTGCCGCTGTCCGCACTGCGGTTCGGAGGTGCAGGTCGACCTTGCAGAGGTATTTGCAGATGGTGATGTTGACCTGTTTGGCACAGCAGTCCTTTGCGATAACTGCAGCAGAAAGCTGATAGGAGGTGCGGTTTGTGGGTGTGAGCAGGTATAACAGCGAAGGCTACCCTGATCCAACTACCTACGAAGCACTGACATCCATCGAGAAGGAAACAAAAGCGGCAAGAGCATACAGACCGATTGTGTATGTATGCTCCCCGTTTTCCGGAGATATTGCCGGGAACATTGCAAATGCACGAAAGTACAGTCGATTTGCTGTGGAGCAGGGGTATATCCCCATTGCTCCGCATTTGCTGTTTCCACAGTTTCTTAATGATAACGATTTAAGGTCACGTGAGCTGGGGCTTCATTTTGGGAATGTGCTGATGAGCCATTGCAGCGAGGTTTGGGTGTTCGGAGAAATTGTATCAGCCGGAATGGATGCTGAAATCAGGAGAGCCAAAAGGAAAAATTACAGACTGCGCTATTTTGGCAGTGATTTGAAGGAGGTTACAGAAAATGCGTGATTTGAGTATTGCCTATGGGAACGGCAGAACGGCAAAATTCTGGTCGAATAAAACGATTCGATTCGATGAATTATGTGACCGCTTGCGCAGTCCTATTTATACTTCAGAAACGGCAGAAGAATATCCGAAACTGCCCAAAGGTCAGCGTGATGATATCAAGGACAAAGGCGGATTTGTTGCCGGACATTTGCGTGATAACCGCAGGCAGGCAAATAAAGTGGTGTGCCGTTCCATGCTGGTATATGACCTTGACAACATTGAAACAGAGTTTTTGCAGAACATCGGCAGCAAAATTTCCAACAAGGGCTGCTATTACACCACCCACAGCCACACCCCGGAGCATCCGAGGGCGAGAATGATTATTCCGGTCAGCCGTGATATGTCCCCGGATGAATTCAATGCGGCTGCAAGATATTATGCCCAGGATAACGGCTTTATCAGTATGCTTGACCCGTGTTCGTTTTCTCCGCATCAGCTGATGTACTGGCCGACCTGTCCGTCCAATGGAGAATACCTCTTTGACACAATAGACGGTGACTGGCTTGACCCGGACACGATTTTTGCGAAGCATCCTAATTGGAGAGATTGTTCTCTGCTCCCTACCACACCGAAGGAGAGCAAGGCATCTGACCATAATGTCAAACAGCAGAAAGACCCGCTTGAAAAAGAGGGCGTGGTTGGTCTGTTCAACCGTGTTTATTTCCCTATCAGCACGGCAATTGATGAGTTTCTTCAAGGTGTGTATGAGCCGACCGCAGATACCTCCGGCAGATATGATTTTATTCCCGGCGAGGGTTCTGCTGGTGTTGTAATTTACGATGATAAATTCTCCTACAGCCACCATGCAACAGACCCCGCAGGCGGTAAACTGTGCAATGCCTTTGACCTTGTCCGCCTTCATAAATTCAGTGAGGACGATGAGAAAAAATCATATAAGCTGATGTGCGAGTTTGCCATGACACTGGACAAAGTCAAGCTGCAGGACCTGGAGGAAAAGAAGCAAAGGGCGGCAGACGATTTTTCGAAGGATACCAACTGGCAGACCAAACTCCGCTATATGCCCAGAAGCAAATGCCTCGAAAACAGTGTATGGAATCTGATGCTTATTCTAAATAATGACCCCGATTTTGCCAATATTGCATTGAATGAAATGGTAGGCAGAGTGCAGATTACAGGTGCCATTCCGTGGACAAGACCCAGTGACAATAAGTTCTGGAGAGATGCGGACACAGCACAGCTGAAGGCACTCATCGACATCCGTTATGAAACTTTCTCCAGTCGAAACCACGATGTGGCTTTTACCAAGGTGGTCGAGGACAGGCATTTCAATCCTCTTCGTGATTGGCTTGACGAACTGCCGGAATGGGATGGTGTGGTAAGGCTTGAAAATCTGTATATTGATTTCCTTGGTGCGAATAACACGGAATATGTTAAGGCTGCGACCAGAAAATCCTTTGTGGCGGCGGTAGCGAGAATTTACGAGCCGGGTACTAAGTTTGACTCGGTTGTTGTATTGGTGGGTCCGCAGGGCTGCGGCAAGTCTACGATTTTCGCAAAGATGGGAAATGAGTATTATTCCGACAGCTTGAATCTGACGGATATGAAGGACAAGAGCGGTGCGGAGAAACTGCAGGGATACTGGATTTTGGAACTGGGCGAACTGGCAGGACTCAAAAAAGCGGATGTAGAGGTAGTGAAAGCCTTTGTCAGCCGTACTGATGATATTTACCGTCCTTCCTATGGAAGAACGATTGAGAGCCACCCAAGGCAATGCATTATTGTGGGCACCACCAACTCCGAGACCGGATTTCTCCGTGATATTACAGGCAATCGCCGCTTTTGGCCGATTAAGGTAACCGGGCAGAGCAAGCGTAAATCATGGGATATTACCAGAGAAGAAGTTCTGCAGATGTGGGCAGAGGCAAAGTACCTGTATGGGCAGGGCGAGCCTTTGTATCTGAATTCGCAGGAAAGCAGTGAAGCATTGAGCGAACAGATTGATGCAATGGAAAGCGATGAGCGCCAGGGTATGGTGGAGGAATATTTAAATACACTTTTACCGGATAACTGGAGTCACATGGATTTATATGAGAGAAGAAATTTTCTCACGGACAATACTGCGGCAAAGGGTACGGTGCAGAGAAAGTCGGTCAGCAATGCGGAAATATGGAGTGAATGTTTTTGCAGAAATTTATCGGATCTCAAACCGTCAGATTCATATGCGATAGCTGCCCTTATGACCAAAGTGGACGGTTGGCAGAGAACCGACAAAATCAGAAAGCTTGCCATCTATGGAAGGCAGAGGATTTACGAGAGGTTGTGATTCTGTCCTCTTGTGTATCCTGCAGAAGTTGTGAACCATAAAAAAGCCTTGAAAACAGGCACTTCCAAGCACCAACTGACACAAGTATCACAAGAATTTCTATATTAAATGAAATCTATTTTATAGAGAATAACGTAAGCGTGTATACGCACATACGCACGTATAGGATTTTTCCGAAACTGTTGTGTCAGTTGTGTCTTGTGAATTTCAGGAGGAATGGAATGCGAGAAAAAAAGATAGAACAGAAACTTGTAACGGCAGTAAAAAAGCATGGCGGGATTTGTCCGAAGTTTGTATCTCCCGGTTTCGATGGAATGCCAGACCGTTTACTGCTTTTACCGCATGGCAGGTTTGCCTTTGTGGAAGTCAAAGCACCAAATCAGAAACCAAGACCTCTACAGCTTTCAAGACACAGACTTCTGAGGCGGTTAGGCTTCAGGGTTTACGTCCTTGATGCCTTAGAGGACATCGACAAAATCATAAAAGAGGTGATGAGCAATGAAGCTTCATGATTATCAGGAATATGCAGTTAAGTTTATTGAAGAACACAAAATTGCAGCACTTCTGCTTGATATGGGTCTTGGCAAGACAATTACAACTCTGACTGCCATTAACAATCTGATATATGACCTGTTTGAAGTCAGAAAAGTTTTGATTATCGCACCGCTGAGAGTAGCAAGAGATACATGGTCGGCAGAAGTGCAAAAATGGGATCATCTGAAGCTCCTGAGATACAGTGTTGCAGTCGGAACAGCAGAAGAACGCATTGCAGCTTTAAAGGCAGATGCCGACATCTACGTCATCAATCGTGAAAATGTGGACTGGCTTGTCAGCAATACAACATTCGATTACGATATGATCGTAATTGATGAATTGAGTTCGTTTAAGAACCATCAGAGCAAACGATTCAAAGCATTGATGAAGGTCAGACCAATGGTGAAACGAATCGTAGGATTGACAGGCACTCCTGCAAGCAACGGACTTATGGACTTATTTGCGGAGTTCCGTCTGCTGGATATGGGAGAACGCTTGGGAAGATTTATCGGACAATACAGAAACGAATATTTCAAGCCGGATAAGCAGAACGGCTATATCGTGTATTCCTATAAACCTCTGCCTGATGCAGAAGAAAGGATATACGAGAAAATATCGGACATTACGGTTTCCATGAAAGCAATTGACCACTTGAAAATGCCTGAACTCATTTCAAACGAATACATGGTGAAGATGTCTGATTCTGAAAAAGAAAAATATAAAGAATTGAAAGATGAATTGATTCTTGAGGTTCAGGATACGGAGATCACAGTAGCAAATGCAGCGGCACTTTCAAACAAACTGTGTCAGATGGCAAATGGTGCAATTTATGATGATAGTGGAGAGATAATCCCGATACATAGCCGAAAACTTGATGCATTGGAGGATATTATCGAATCAGCAAACGGGAAACCGGTTCTTGTGGCTTACTGGTTCAAGCACGACAGAACGAGAATTGCTGAAAGGCTTAGCAAGCTTGGAGTTCAGTATCAGGAAATCAAATCAGCACAAAGCATAAAGAACTGGAACAGCGGAAAATTGCAGGTCGCATTGATACATCCCGCAAGTGCAGGTCACGGATTAAATTTACAGACAGGAGGAAATTTTCTTGTTTGGTTTGGGCTGACCTGGAGTTTGGAACTTTATCAGCAAACCAACGCAAGATTATGGCGACAGGGGCAGAAGTCCGAAACTGTTGTTATTCAGCATATCATCACAAAAGGTACGGTTGATGAAAAAATTCTGAAAGCACTTACCGAAAAAGATAAAACACAGACAGCCTTGATGTCAGCGGTCAAGGCGGAACTGGAGGAAATATGACAGCAAAAGAATACATGGAACAGGCACGTTATCTTGATATGCAGATCAATTCTAAAATTGAACAAATTAGAAACCTGAACGAGCTTGCGACAAAAGCTACAACAGTTTACAGCGATATGCCGCACAGTCCAAACAGAAACACTTCCCGAATGGAAGAAACCGTTGTAAAAATCATCGACCTTGAAAGTGAAATCGACAGGGATATTGATACCTTGGTGAATTTGAAACGTGAGATCATGCGTGTTGTAAACAGAATTGAACCTGCGGAATACAGAACAATCCTGGAGATGCGTTACTTGCAATTTAAGAAATGGGAACAAATCGCCTTGCTGATGTCTACAGATTTAAGGTGGGTTTATCGTATGCACGGCAGAGCATTGAATGAAGTGCAGAAAATTATAAACTCGCCACTAAAAGCCATTGAAAGCCACTAAGAAAATGTGGTATTATTATAATCAGAAAAAAGGATGTGAGAGAATGCCGAAGAAGTGTAAGCACCCTTGCAGTTACCCAGGCTGTCCGAACCTTACCGACAGCAGATACTGCAAGATACATAAACAGCCTGACAGACCGTCAGCTGCAAAGCGTGGTTACAACAGCAAATGGCGTAGGCTCAGTAAAGCTTACCTCCGCAAACACCCGATGTGTGTACGCTGTATGCAGCAAGGACGATACGTTCCTGCAACTGTGGTCGACCACATACAACCGCATCGTGGCAACCCTGCTTTGATGTGGGACGAATCCAACTGGCAAGCCTTATGCAAACCGTGCCATGATAAAAAGACATGGACGGAAGATAAGAACCCTGTTTATACATATTGAAAAGCCTCTGGGGTATAAAAATCTCTAACAATAGGCAAAACATTGACCGGTGGCCCCTCTTACGCACAAAAATGGGTATTCAAACACCCTATTGACCCCTCAGAGATAAAAATACTGAAAAACACTGATAACAGCTAACTTTGCCGACTTTTGCAGTCGGCATTTTTTATGCCCGATTTTAAGTTTTGTTTGATTTTCTTTGATTTTTCGGAGGTGATGACATCATGGCGAAAGACGGTACAAACCGAGGCGGTGCAAGAGCGGGTGCAGGCAGGCCGAGAAAAGCACTCACTGAGAAGATTGCTGAGGGAAAATCGGCAGCAGTTATGATGCAGCCTGCGGATATAGAATCTGCTGAAACACCGCCTGTCAGAGATTTCATGAAAGAATTACAGCGTGACGGCACAAAACTCCTTGCAGATGATGTGTATACAGAAACTTATCAATGGCTGAAAGAACGTTCCTGCGAGAAGATCGTCAGCCGTCAGCTTGTGGAACAGTATGCCATGAGCATTTCCCGTTGGATTCACTGCGAGCAGATTGTTACAAAGTACGGATACATTTCCAAACATCCTACAACTGGTGCGGCAATTGCCTCTCCCTATGTAGCGATGTCACAAAATTACATGAAACAGGCAAACCAAATCTGGAATCAGATTTTTCAGATAGTCCGTGAAAACTGCTCTGTGGAATTTCAGGGCAATCCGCAGGAAGATATGATGGAAAAATTACTGAGAAGCAGAAAGTGAGAAATACATGAAAGCAGATGTTCAATTCTGGAGAGAACTGAAACAGCAGAGAAACAACATGACCAAACAGCAATACCGCACAATAAAAGGACAGGCTGTCAAAGGCAATATGGATGCCGCCCGAAGAGGTATGCTCAGAATTCAGCAGAGGAGGAATTACAGATGACAATGACCACAGAATTTCAGCTTGTTGACATCAACAAGTTAGTGCCTTATGCAAATAACGCTCGTACACACAATAAAGAACAGATTCTGAAACTCCGTTCTTCCCTCCGTGAGTTTGGATTTGTGAATCCTGTCATCATTGACAAGGAATACAACGTTCTTGCTGGGCATGGACGCATCATGGCAGCAAAGGAAGAAGGAATTACAGAAGTTCCTTGTGTATATGTTGACCATTTCACAGAGGCACAGAAAAAGGCATATATTCTTGCCGACAATCGTATGGCATTGGACGCAGGCTGGGACGATGATTTGCTTGCTGTTGAGATGGAAGAGTTACAGAATCTCGGATTTGACCTTGGTTTGACCGGTTTCGATGAATCTGAAATTGCTGATTTATTTGATACAAACAGCGGTGATGAAGTCAAAGACGATGATTTTGACCTTACCAAGGCACTTGAAAAGGCTGCATTTGTACAGCATGGCGATATCTGGATTGTCGGAAAACATAAGCTGATGTGCGGCGACGCTACTTCTGCGGAAGATGTATCTGCTCTTATGGGAGATACAAAGGCAAACCTTATTCTGACTGATCCGCCCTATGGAGTTTCTTTCAAGAGTTCCAGTGGACTTACCATTCAGAATGACAGTATGAAAAACGAAGAATTCTACAACTTTCTTCTTGCTTCATTCAAGTGTATGGCTGACCACCTTGAAAAAGGCGGTGCAGCCTATGTATTCCATGCGGATACGGAGGGACTGAATTTCAGAAAGGCTTTCATTGATGCCGGATTTCATCTTGCAGGCTGCTGTATCTGGGTGAAAGATAGTCTGGTGCTTGGACGCTCGGATTATCAGTGGCAGCACGAACCTGTGCTGTATGGCTTTATGCAGAACGGCAAGCATCATTGGTATTCAGATCGCAAACAAACGACCATCTGGAATTTTGATAAGCCAAAACGCAATGCAAATCACCCAACTTCAAAGCCACTTGACCTTTTAAGCTATCCTATCGGAAATTCCACACAGGCAAATGGTGTAGTTATTGATACGTTTGGCGGCAGCGGCTCAACGCTGATGGCTTGTGAGCAGATGAACAGAATCTGCTACATGATGGAGCTTGACGAGAAGTATGCATCTGTTATTCTCCGCCGCTATGTTGAGGATACCGGCGATGCTGACGGTGTGTATGTTATCCGTGACGGACAGCAGATACCTTACTGTGAACTTGTAAAAGAGGTGGAAAAGCCTGATGAATAAACCTCTTACGCTCGGCAGCCTTTTTGATGGCTCAGGAACATTCCCCATGATGGCTATGCTTTCCGGCATCGTGCCTGTCTGGAAATCAGAAATTGAACCTTTTCCTATCGCTGTAACCGAAAAGCGACTGCCTTTTGTAAAGCACCTTGGTGACATCAACAGCGTCAACGGTGCAGAAATTGAACCTGTGGATATTATTACCTTTGGCTCGCCCTGTACTGATCTTTCAGTTGCAGGCAAGCGTCAGGGCTTGAATGCAGAGCGTTCAGGACTTTTCTTTCAGGCAATCAGAATCATAAAGGAAATGAGAGGTGCAACCAATGGAAAATATCCGAGATTTGCAGTGTGGGAAAATGTCACAGGAGCATTCTCCTCAAATGGCGGAGAAGACTTCCGATGTGTCCTCGAAGAATTCTGTAAGATTAAAGACGCAGATTTATCTGTCCCTAAACCTGAAAAATGGACAAAGGCAGGAGAAATCATGGGTGAAAATTTCTCTGTCGCCTACAGGACGTTCGATGCTCAATACTGGGGCGTACCCCAGAGAAGAATGCGTGTCTACCTTGTCGCAGATTTTGAGGGCGGATGTGCCTCAAAAATATTATTTGAGTCAGAAGGCGTGTCTGGGTATTCTGCGGAGAGCTTCAGAGCGTGGCAAGAAACTGCCCAAAGTTTTGGAAACTGCTCTGAAGAAACAGGCTCAGGACTGATGTTCGAGAATCATTCTCAGGATACCAGATACACAGGACCTCTTAATGTTGCTCAGACAGTTTCTGCAACTTATGGAACAGGCGGAAACAATCAGCCTTTTGTGGTGGAATCATCGGTTGTTCCTGCAACACTGAAAATACGATGTGGTCACGGAAATAGTGGACGTGGAGCGTTGATTCAGAAAAACAAATCTGCTACTCTTTCCTGCAATAACGACCAGACACTTTTCGTTCCAAAGGCATATGGTATCTGTGGAAAATACAGTAATTCTATGCTGTCGAACAATCCAAACAGCGGATTTTATGAAGCAGATACTTCAAGAACCATTGATACCAGCAATCAGTCACCTTGCAAAAATCAAGGCGGAATGGTAGTAGTTGAAGGAAACGGCAGCAGACCTTCACATCATGGTGACGGATACAAGGAATCGGAAACCATGTATACGCTGAATTGTACGGAAAATCATGCTGTATCGTATGGCATCGGCAGACCTGCCATGAATCAGGGATACAACGCACGATTCAGTTTTCAGGTGGAAGAAGAAAAATCTCCTACAATCGTTGCATCGGGGGCAGGCGGAATCGCTCATCCGAAATACTCCACAAGCAAAAATTCCCACCATACTGTTGCTGAAAAGGAAAAAGCAAACACACTTGTAGCATCGGATTACAAAGATCCGCCTGTTGTCAATGACAGCACTCCTGAAATTGAATACATCGTAAGACGACTGACACCCCAGGAATGTGCGTTACTGCAAGGTATGCCGACTTGGTGGTGTGATGATATTGGCATTGAAAATCCGACCGAAGAACAGATAAATTGGTGGCAGAATGTTTTTGAAACATACAACAAAGCTGTCGGTAAGACCTGCAAACCAAAATCCCGTAAGCAGATTGAAAAGTGGCTGAAGAATCCGTATTCTGATAGTGCTGCCTATAAAATGTGGGGAAATGGTATCGCTTCAAGCAACGCTTTGTTTGTGCTGGCAGGAATCGCCTATTATGCACAAAACGAGGGGAAATAATTCTACATATCCCACACTTGCTATCTGTGCCATTCTGAGTTATCATGTGTACTACCAAAAAGGAGGTCAAACATATGATAATTGAATTTCAGCTTATAGGAGAAAAACGAAAAGAACTTGCAAAAACAGTCAGCGAGATTATTGGTGCTCCTGCCGAATATCAGTTCATGCCGACTTGTGCATACAAAATTGGTGACTTTTACACCGTTACCAAAGAGGGTAATCTTGAAATCAGCGATTCTGCTGACAGCAAAGAGATTGATATGCTGATTAGTGAACTTGCAAGCAGAGGTTATGATGTTCCACTTGATGAAGAAGAAAACGGTCTGACGGTAGAGATGCCTTTGGAACTGGTTGATGATGCTACAATCGACAGGCTCAGAAAAATCGTAGAAAATAAGGGTGAACTTTTCAAGGCTGCATTCAAAACTGACAACCTTAAAATCGTCGCTGAAGCAGACAAGATTTGCTTTCCTTGGTTTACCGCTGAAAATGATGGTGATGCAAATGCCTACTGCACTTTCATTTCCATGCTCTGCGAATTTGCAAAGAATCAGAAACGTATCAACAATAAGCTTGAAACCAGCGATAATCCCAAATACACAATGCGTTGTTATCTCCTTCGCCTTGGCATGATTGGTGTAGAGTACAAGTCAACAAGAAAGGTACTGCTTAGAAATCTTTCAGGCAGTTCGGCTTTCAGAAAGGTAGCAAATAATGAAGTTTCCGAATAAAGCATATCTTGAAAATCTCAGAAAACAGTATCCCGTTGGGACAAAGATACAGCTGATTTCTATGCGTGATGAAAAATATCCCATTCTTTCCGGAACAATCGGTGAGGTTACTCACATTGATGATCTGGGTTCCATACACATGAAATGGCAGAACGGCTCTTCTCTTGCAATCATTCCCGAAGTAGATTCTTTCAAGGTTTTGGAAGCCGAAAAATAAGCGAGAACCTATTCCATTGTATTGTATTTTACCATACAAAATCAAGTAAAGCAAGACTGTATATTACACAATCATTTGGCGGATATACAGTCTGTTTTTCTGTACATTTAGCCGCTTGATATGTCCTCCGTAATGCGGTAATATGTGATACAACGAAAGGGGTGCGGGTTGCCAGTGGCAACCTCTGCGAAGCAGAAGCACCGACCGAGGCGACAGCCGAGACAAAGCCCGAAATTACGGAGGAAAATACCATGAACGCAAAAACAGAAAAACAGATCGAAAACCTGAAAAACCAGACCATCGGCGTAGAAATCGAAATGAACCACATCACAAGAGAACGAGCTGCAAAGCTTGCCGCAGACTTTTTCGGAACAGGCAGATATGAATTCACAGCAAGCCGAAACGGATACAGCACCTGGTCATCTTGGGATGCACAGGGCAGAGAATGGAAATTCCAGAAAGACGTCAGCATTGCAGGATGCGATGCTGAAAAGTGCGAACTGGTAACACCAATTCTTCACTACGGCGACATTGAAACCTTGCAGGAACTGGTCAGAAAGCTTCGCAAAGCCGGAGCAATCAGCCACGCAGGAGTTGGGGCAGGAGTTCACATTCACATCGGAGCAAACGGACACACACCACAGAGCCTGAGAAACCTTTCAAACATCATGGCAAGCCACGAAAGACTGATTGCAGATGCTTTGAAAATTGACCAGTGCAGAATGAACAGATATTGCAGAACGGTAAACCCAAGATTCATTGAAGAACTGAACCAAAAGAAACCCACCACAATGGCACAGTTTGCAGACATATGGTACACAGCAAACGGTGCGAATTACGGCAGAAATCAACATTACAACGACAGCAGATACCATATGCTGAACTTCCACGCAACCTTTACAAAAAGCACAATCGAATTTCGACTTTTCCAGTTTGACAAGCCTACAGCAGAAAAGAAAAACGGACTTCACGCAGGACAATTGAAAAGCTACATTCAGCTTTGCCTTGCACTTTCCGAAATGGCAAAGGAACTGCGAACAGCAAGTCCAAAACCACAGCAAACGGAAAATCCGAAATTTGCAATGCGAACATGGCTGATTCGATTGGGACTGGTTGGCGAAGAGTTCTCCACAGCGAGAAGTTTTCTTACTAAGAACCTTGACGGAGATGCGGCTTTCAGATATGGCAGAGCCTGAAAAGGCTCGCACTCAAGGGCAACAGGTGGCAACATCGCCGCCCACGTTGCCTTTTGTGGTATAGTTTCCCAACCGAATAAACAAAGCCACAAAAGCCCACACAGCCCCTGATTTTGCAAAGTGTAATCTGAACAAATACCACACAAGAAAAGGCACAGATATTTTGTAGATTTAGCGGGTTGCATTTCTCCTCCGAAAGAGTTAATATGTGACTACCGCAAAGCGGAATTCACAAAAAGGAAGATGCAGATGAAAAGATACTATATCGCCTACGGTTCAAACCTCAATGTCCGTCAGATGAAGTACAGATGCCCAACAGCAAAAATCGTTGGAACTGCGGTTATCAGAGATTATGAACTGCTTTACAAAGGCAGCAAAACAGGCTCCTACCTCACCATTGAAAAAAAGAAAGGTTCGCTTGTTCCGGTTGCTGTCTGGGAAGTGACTGCCGCCGATGAACACAGCCTTGATATTTACGAGGGCTATCCGAACTTCTACTACAAGAAAAATATGAAAATCAGGCTTTCCGAAACTGGGAAAATGATTGACGCTTTTGTGTACATCATGCACGAGGAACGCAGGCTTGGGATTCCAACTTCTGCATATGTCAGCACCTGCAAATTCGGGTACACCATTTTCGGATTTGATTTCAAGTACCTTGATGAAGCTTACGAAAAAAGCCTGAAAGGAGCTGCCCATTATGAAAACTGAAACTGCAACAGAAAGAACCTGCCCGAAATGCGGATGTGTTTATACTGGAGTTCCTGCACTTTCCAGAACCGATAATGAAACGCTGATTTGCCCCGACTGCGGAATCCGTGAGGCTCTTGAAGCCTTGGAAATCTCACCGGAAGAAACAGAAAAAATCATCAGCATCATTCATCGCAACACAGTGGAATAATCCAATGCAAGCCGCCACGTTTGGCTGTGTGGCAATTCAGGGATTTCCTCCGTAAAGTTTTCCCCATTGCAATGAAGCCCCACACGAGCCGACAGGGCGGCTTTGTGCTGTTGTCATATTCTACACAATAACCTCCTCTGATTTCGACGTTATGTTTGTTACATTTATTATCGCAGATACCGTTGACTATATTCCTGAAATGCGGTAATATACAACACAACGGAACGGAAAACCGACCGAAAACCACGAAATTTGGAGGAAAACACCATGAACGAACAGATTAAAAACTACTTTGAAAACCTCAGAATAAATTCTGAGAACGATGCAAGTAAGCTGAGCCGGGGAACACTTGAAGCCTACTGGACTTACGAATTCAATCTCAACCACAACAGCAGTGAATTTGAATGCAATGAGCTCCCTTGGACAACAGACATGAGCGACTTTGTTAAGACGATGAGAGAAGCGGGAGTTGAAACCATAGCAGTTACAGAAACAAGCACAGCACTTCTTGAGAATTTGCACAAACTTGCCACACAGGGATGCAGCATTGAGGGACTTTGCACGATAATCAGACCGGACATCTGGGGCAATGCAAAGGAATACCCTGCAATTCGCATCAGACTGAACTAAAAACCAAAGAGCCAAGGGGCAGAACAAACTGCCCCGCATACGGCTCAGAAAGGAAAACCATATGAAAGTACTTATCGTTGAACCGAGAAAACATCCAAGAGAAGCTGAAATTGACGGCAATCTGGAATCCATGCAGAAAACGGTCGGCGGGTATCTGCAAGCGATATACCCTTTTGAAGATGAAATTGCCCTTGTTTGTGATGATGAATCAAAACTGAAATCCGATACGGAGTGGAACAGAATGCTTCCTGAAACAGGCGACATCATCAAAGGCACATTTTTCATCGCAGGTCTTGGAGCAGAAGATTTTACAGATCTTTCTCCTGAACTTACGGAAAAGTACAAACAGCGATTTTGGAGCATTGAACTTTTCATTCCTACGCCAAACGGTATGATGCCAATTGTAATCAGGGACTGACAGCCCGCACGTTCGCCTGTAACGTCAAGTAAAACCGATTCCGAATACCTTTCCGATTTGAAAAGCAACGCCACAAACGCAAACGTGGCGGCTGCTTTTTTGCTGTCATAATCTACACAATACAGGGGCGGTTTTCAAGCTGTATATTCTGGCAGTTTAGCCGCTTGCAATTACACACACTATGCGGTAATATGTAATCACCGAAAGGGAAAACAACCAAAAAACCACGAAATACGGAGGAAAACACAATGGTATCATACGGAATCGCAAAGGCAAGAGCAATGGCAAACAGAGCAGATTGGAACGAAAGAACAGAAATCACAATGGCGGTCATCACTTGGTTTGATGCGGACTACGAATACGACCTTGAAATTGAAAACGAGGACAGAATGGACGATGAAGAGTTCACAGCATGGGTTGAGAAAAACGCAGAAGACCTTGCAAAGGCGGATGCTGAGGAAAATGAAACGATTTTTGAAGGCATTGACAGAATCGACTTCAAGGAAAACTACATCGATGACGATGCCCTTTTTGATGAGGAATACGAAAATGCCTGCGAATTTGAATGGGAGTGCATGACGGGAAGATAAACTTCCCTGCACTTTCCACACAGCCCCTAACCCAAGGGGCTGTGACTCGTACCGAAGAAATATAGTACACAAAATCTGAGCTATATATTTGTGCAGTATATTTTTTCGTTATGACTTGCTATACTTGAAATTGTATGGTAACATGGTTACAATGGGAATGGAATCTCGATTACAAAACAGCCCCTTGAGAGTGTTAAAATAAATGATGCAGACTTGCTTTTGGGCAGGTCTTTTTTGTTTGGAGGTGAGAACAATGGCAAAATTCAAACCGACCCGTTTTATGGCGGAGGATTCCAAGTATAACAAAAAGGCGGCAGACTATGCCGTCTCTTTTATTGAATGCCTTAGTCATACCAAAGGCACATGGGCAGGAAAAAAGTTTGAATTGCTGGACTGGCAGGAACAGATTATCCGTGATTTGTTCGGCATTCTGAAACCGAATGGCTATCGTCAGTTTAACACGGCTTACATTGAGATTCCGAAGAAAAATGGAAAACAGCTTGCTTTAAATACCCTTATTCCTACACCAACAGGCTTTACCACTATGGGCGAAATCTCTATCGGAGATGAGCTTTTTGATGAAAAAGGAAACATCTGTCATGTTGTTGCCAAAAGTCCTATCGATTACTCGGAACAGGGATATAAAATAACCTTCAAGGATGGAGAAACTGTTATTGCAGGGGCAAGACATCTCTGGACTGGTGATGTCACTTATGGAAAAAGAAAAAGAGTGACAATTTCTACGGAAGAAATGTATGAACATATCTGTGATTCCTCCGGCTGTTATCGGTTCAGGATTCCTATTTCAGATGCAATAGACACTGATAATGCTGATTTGCCGGTAGACCCATATTTAATGGGGTATTGGCTTGGAAACGGTAATGCTGTCAAGCCTGAAATTACAATACAAACCTATGATATTCCTGAAGTTCTTGACCAAATATGGCCTTGGCACAAACTGAAAAGAAGATGGAAAAATACGGGCGATTCAGAAATTTGTCCTGTTCCCGATTTAAAAAAGGTGCTTGTGAAAACCTTTCATGACAAGAAAATCCCTATAGAATTCCTAAGAGCCTCTGTGCCTCAGAGGCTTTCCTTATTGCAGGGACTTATGGATTCAGACGGATCGATAAGCAACAGAAAAGGTCAGGCTATTTACACGTCAACAGAAAAAGTACTTGCTGAGAGTGTAAGTGAACTGTTATGGAGTTTAGGCATAAAAAATGCAATCACGACTGCGGTATCCACACAGAGAGCAGATTGGAGCAAGCCGAGCAGCGAATGTGGAAGAGTGGCAACAGGAGAAACGATATACTATGTGAAATTCACTGCCTTTGACGATATTCCTGTTGCGGGTCTTAAAAGAAAAATGAAAAATACAGTAAAGCGAAATCCTAATACAAGAAGTCATTTTCGATATATTGACTCGATTGAAAAGGTTGATAATCCCGGAATGCAGTGCATTCAGGTGGATAGTGAATCACATCTTTACTGTATCGGTCATTCTTTTCTTCCAACTCATAACAGCGAGCTTGCCGCAGCAGTTGCGTTGCTCCTAACTTGCGGTGACGGCGAAGAACGTGCCGAGGTGTATGGCTGTGCTGCTGACCGACAACAGGCTGCCATTGTTTTTGATGTGGCTGCTGACATGGTGCGAATGTGCCCTGCTCTTTCCAAACGAGTAAAAATTCTGACCTCACAGAAACGTATCGTGTACATCCCGACCAACAGCTTCTATCAGGTGCTTTCGGCAGAAGCCTACTCCAAGCACGGTTTCAACATTCACGGGGTTGTGTTTGATGAACTACATACGCAGCCGAACCGAAAGCTGTTCGATGTTATGACCAAAGGCTCCGGCGATGCGAGAATGCAGCCACTGTACTTTTTGATTACCACCGCCGGAACTGATACAAATTCAATCTGCTATGAAGTCCACCAGAAAGCGAAGGACATTCTGGAAGGCAGAAAGCACGATCCGACTTTCTATCCTGTCATTTACGGTGCAGATGAATCGGAAGACTGGACGGATCCAAAGGTGTGGAAAAAAGCAAATCCATCCCTCGACAAGACAATCGGTATGGATAAGGTGGTGGCTGCGTGTAACTCTGCAAAAGAAACTCCCGGCGAAGAGAACGCCTTTCGGCAACTGCGTTTGAATCAGTGGGTAAAACAAGCGGTACGTTGGATGCCGATGGAAAAGTGGGACAAATGCAAGGTTGCTTTTGATGAATCCGAACTCGAAGGAAGAATCTGCTACGGTGGACTCGACCTTTCCAGTACCACAGATATTACAGCTTTCGTGCTTGTTTTTCCTCCAACAGATGAAGATGAGCATTATTACGTTCTGCCTTACTTCTGGCTGCCGGAAGAAACGTTGCCTTTAAGAGTTCGCCGTGACCACGTTCCCTATGATGTGTGGGAGCAGCAGGGTTATCTGAAAACAACGGAGGGCAATGTTGTCCACTATGGCTTTATCGAAAACTTCATCGATGAACTGGGGCAGAAATTCCATATCAAAGAAATTGCTTTTGACCGTTGGGGTGCGGTGCAGATGTCGCAAAACTTAGAAGATTTGGGATTTACCTTAGTACAGTTTGGGCAGGGATATAAGGATATGTCACCGCCAACAAAAGAACTAATGAAATTGACATTGGAGAAAAAAATAGCACATGGTGGACATCCGGTTCTTCGTTGGATGATGGACAACATCTTCATCAAGCGAGATCCTGCCGGAAATATCAAGCCGGACAAAGAAAAATCCACAGAGAAGATTGACGGTGCGGTTGCTATGATTATGGCTCTTGACCGTGCAATTCGCTGTGGATGTACTGGGGATGGAACAAGTGTTTATGACGAAAGAGATATGTTGATTTTGTAAGGAGTGAGGAATTATGCGTATTTTGAGAGGATTTTTTCGGGGACGAGATCACCCGAAAAACAGCTACGACAGTCCCAGCTACAGTTACTTCTTCGGACGTTCCAATAGTGGTAAGCGAGTCAATGACCGCACCGCTATGCAGCACACGGTGGTGTATGCCTGTGTACGGGTTCTGTCAGAAGCGATTGCCCAGCTTCCATTACACGTTTACCAATATACCGAAAATGGAAAAGAGCGAGTGCCACGGCATCCGCTCTATTTTTTGCTGCATGACCAGCCAAATCCCGAAATGACATCCTTCGTATTCCGGGAAACTTTGATGTCCCATCTGCTGATTTACGGCAATGCCTATGCACAGATTATCCGAAATGGTCGTGGAGATGTATTGGGGCTGTATCCGCTGATGCCGGATAAGGTCAGAGTAGACCGTGACCAGAGAAATCGTCT
>ERZ827363.377-NODE-377-length-48472-cov-13.638681_pt1 | contig 48472 bp, 40 predicted proteins | sample MGYA00519776_ERZ827363 | MGnify/ENA primary metagenome ERZ827363 (study PRJEB31778, sample SAMEA3449288) | human gut metagenome | biome: human gut; feature: human-associated habitat; material: faeces | place: United Kingdom | collected 2010/2012 ... | reverse complement strand
AGCGTTGGCACGTTTCAGATACCAGGCGTTGCGCATGATCTTCGATTTGTTGTAGCGGGTGCGGGTGGTTGTCATAACATTTATAGTTATTGGTTTTATTTCTTGATGCAAATATAAAGCTATAAATTTAATTATGCAAATAAAAAATAAAGTTTTTACTATTATTTTTGCAGAAAAATAAAGTTATAGCTACATTTGTACCAGTACCAAAGATTTAAAGCTATGGATATAAAGAGAACAATAAAGGCTAACGGCCTAACTGTTAAAGAAGTGGCCGAAAAAATGGGAATTACGCCCGTCGGACTTAGCCAGCATATTAATGGGAATCCAAGTGTAGAAGTGCTTGAGCGTATTGCCGCCGCTATTGGTTGTAACGTGGGTGATTTTTTCGCCCCTCAACCGACAAACACAATCACCTGCCCGCATTGCGGCAAACTTATCAAAGTAGAAAAAGGGGAATAACCTCAAACATCTGCATCATGGAACAAGAATTGATACTATACAATTCAGCCGACGGAAAAAGTAGTGTTTCATTACTGGCCCGCGACGGATCGGTCTGGCTCAATCAAATGCAGTTGGCCGAACTTTTTGCCACCTCGGTCCCCAACATTAGCCAGCACATAAACAACATACTAAAAGACAAAGAATTAACCGCCGATTCAGTTATTAAGAATTACTTAACAACTGCCACAGATGGCAAGCCCTACCAAGTTAAATTCTATTCATTGGAAATGATTTTAGCGGTAGGGTTTCGCGTTCGATCTATCCGCGGCGTGCAGTTCCGCCAATGGGCAAACCGCAATCTTGCCGAATACCTGCGTAAAGGGTTCGTAATTGACGATGAGCGATTGAAAAATCCCGACGGCCGCCCGGATCATTTCGACGAACTTCTCGCCCGTATTCGCGATATTCGAGCCTCGGAAAAGCGATTTTATCAAAAGGTGCGCGACCTGTTTGCCCTGAGTAATGACTATGACAAAACAGACAAAGCGACGCAAATGTTTTATGCCGAAACCCAAAACAAACTATTGTATGCTGTAACGGGTCAGACATCCGCGGAGATCGTAATGACACGAGCCGATGCAGATGCTCCGAATATGGGGCTGACTTCTTGGAAAGGGGCGGTAGTGCGCAAACAAGATGTCATTATTGCCAAAAATTATTTGACACACGACGAATTGGATTCTTTGAATCGACTAGTCGTTATCTTCTTAGAAACAGCTGAATTCAGAGCCAAAAACCGAAAAGACCTCACAATGAATTTTTGGCGTGAAAACGTCGATAAAATTCTGCTTTCCAACGACCAACGCTTGTTATCTAACGCTGGAATGGTCCGTAAAGAGCACAAAGACAAATTCGCTTATCAGGTTTACGAAGAATTCAATGCACGCCGCAAACGCAAAGAAGCTATTGAGGCAGACCGTGAGGATATGGAACAACTGAAAGAACTGGAAAACGAAATAAAAAACCGTCCTATATGAATTCTAAAACCTATCAAATAGACGCCCAAAGCCTCAAACAAGCGCACGCCCTTTTCGAATCGGGGGACATCGACCGTATAGAGGTCGGAACCGTGGCCGGGCTTTGTGAGATTCACCGCTATCTGTTCGGTGGGTTGTATGACTTTGCCGGAAAGATTCGGACGCTGAACATCGCAAAGGGGGGCTTTCGCTTTGCAAATTGCCTTTATCTGGGTGCGATCCTCCCGGTGATCGAGCAGATGCCGGAAACGACCTTCGAGGAGATCATCGCAAAATATGTCGAAATGAACATCGCACACCCGTTCATGGAGGGCAACGGTCGGGCCACTCGCATCTGGCTCGACATGATGCTGAAAAAGCGCCTCCAGCAGGTTGTGGATTGGCGGAAGGTGGATAAGGATTTGTATTTGCAGGCTATGGAACGCAGCCCGATCAATGATCTGGAATTACGGGCCCTGCTCGGCCAGGCATTAACCGACCGCACGGATGATCGGGAAGTTATTTTCAAGGGAATCGAACAGTCGTACTATTACGAAGGATACGAGGGATAAATCTTAACAATACCGACTTATGGAACTGCAACCCATCCAAAGCAAGATTTACGAAATACGAGGCCAGCGGGTAATGCTGGACTTCGACCTGGCCGAACTCTACCAAGTGGAGACAAAGCGGCTGAAAGAGGCCGTAAGGCGCAATATCGAGCGTTTCGAGGGCGACGATTTTATGTTTGTACTCTCGGAAAAAGAATATGAAATTTTGAGGACGCAAATTGCGACCTCAAGTCTAACATCACAAAATGCGTCCTCAAATTGGGGTGGTCGTCGCTATATGCCATTTGCTTTTACGGAAATGGGTGTCGCAATGCTTTCGAGCGTCCTGCGTAGCGAGACGGCTATACGGGTAAATAGGGCCATTATGCGGGCTTTTGTAGCAATGCGCAACTACATTACCACCACAACCCAAATCACGGCAGAATTGGCCGAAATTCGGGCAAAACTGGCACTACTGGAGCGGGCTGATGCAGACAATGCCGAAGCGGTCAGCGATCTGTCGGAGGATATGCGCCAGGAACTCGACAATATCTATCAGGCTATCGCAGCATTGTCGATCAAAGTGCCACAAGCCCGCAAGCCCTCCCAGCCGATAGGGTTCAAGCCGACAACAAAGAAATAGCCGATTTGGCGACGCTTGCTCTTTGGAGGGTATATGCTTCACCCGTTAGGAGATCGTCGAAATTTAGGCATTCCAGAACGCAAATACGCTCGATAAAAGACAAAGAGAGCCGGAGTAATTCCCGGCTCTCGTCATTTCGTCGTTATTCGGTGGCGTGCATCATCACACGCAGCGTGCCCCGTCATTCCTTTACTGTCCGCCTGCCGATGGACTGGATGATCTTGGCCGCTTCGGGGTCGAGGACCACGGAAATAGGCTGCGTTGCGGTCGTTATCTCCTTGCCGTTGGTGGTCACATCCTGACGGTCGGCAAGATGCAGAACCCGGGCAACGATTCCCGAATCGTACTGTCCACATAATGCGCCCTCCAGCTGGTCCGCCTCGATAGCCTCGCGCACGCACGTAAGGATGTCAGAAAATTCCTCCCTTGACTCATATTCATAGAAATTTTGCCTGCTGATCTTCGCAAATTGGCAGAATCCCACCAATGTCAGGGGACGCTGTGTTGGAACGGGAATTATTTCCCCTGCTGAAACCTTGTTGATGTAAACCGGATTCGCTTTCACCCATTCGACGTATTCCTCAAACTTGGCTTCAAGGGCTTCGGGGGTATATGCACGAGGGCGGCCCACTTTGCGGGCTGTTCCCGTACGCTTTATTTCATTCTTCATATAGATTAATGGTTAATAAATTAGGCCGACTTTGCTTTCTGGGATACTGCCACCTGCCGGCGCACGGCGTCGTTCTCCTGAATTCCCAGAATGACAGGGTTGTAATTAATTTCCTCTGTTCCGGCGTTTTCGGGGGCGTAGATAGACAGATACAGATCGCCGTCCTCCTCGTACAGATCGACATAAAGGCGGGAATCGTAATCGACGATATAGGGCGTTCCGTTCGATGTTATGGCATACGCTGTGCCGTTAATGCCGTCCGCTTCTGCAACCCATTGGCTGTCTTCATTCTTGCCGTCCAAGCGCAGATAATACGTTGCTGCCACCACTCCGTCCACTTTCAGTTTCAGCAGTTGGCAGTCGCAGATGTCGTTTTCGCCTGTTTCTACCGAATATATGGCGAATATCTGCCCGAATTGGGCTATATACACCGGCTTCGTGTAGTCGAGGTTGTAGAGATCGAGAGCCGTGAGTTTTGCCCGAATGGTGATGATTCGCAGGCGGTCAACGACTTTCTGATAGGACGAATATCGGGTCTTTACGATACCTTCCTCGCCGCCGAACCTCATCCACGGATCGAATACCCCGATGCAGCGGGCAATGCCCGACATAAACGCTCCACGCCCCGATAATATCCGTGGCGAACACTCCGAATAAGTGATATTCTCCTTGTCTTCTGTACTGTGATCCTCGTAGATCGGCACCAATGCACAATTCACCTCGTTTGTAGTTGCGTTCTCCGACGCCGAGAAAGGCAGCGACACAAGTTCCGTTTCTTTCTCGATGTTCTCGTTTCGGATCGTGATGGTTCCGTATGTGTCGGTCTTTACATCGTCGTCGTTGTCGTAGTCGAGGATGTTGCTTTGGGCGAGGTCATCGATGGTGAAAATCGATGCGTCGGGCATATCCACCCGGTGAAAATCGTTCAGTATTACCCGGTCGCTCCAGTCGATGATGTCGTTATTCTGAACATTGGCGATTATGTCATCGATGCTTATCAGCTTGATCGTGTTAGGGCTGTCCTTGTCCGCATAGGCGAACAGACCGTTCATGGACATCAGGGCGAGGATAAAATCGCCCTGGGAAATGTCGGGGAGATTGGGGGCGACGGGGAATCTTGTAGGGAACGCACAATCGGTCCAATTTGCCCAAATATTTACTGTTAATGGAGTTGAATATGGGTTTGATATATATATTTCACCTGCTGGATCTTCATAATGAAGTAAAATTTCGGTGTTTTCTATTAACGGATAAGTTATATCAAGCGGCACAAAATTGAATCTATATACATTAACTCCATCACCAGTAGAGCCAACCAGTTCTACATTGTATGATGTACCTAATATTGTGGATTTTACTATTTCGGAATTACCATCCAATTCAGTAAGCATTATATGCATCTCCTTGGGATCTCCCCATTCTGGCGGCCTATGTGTAAAATATCCATATGCTCCTGTTCCATTACTCGGTTTAATCGTAATATGTACTGATAAATCCGTTTTATTAAATTTTGTAGTACAAGATCCATATGCTATCTCATGCGGGTCTTTGATTATATTACCCCGGCCTAATACACCGTATATTTGATTCTTAAAATTTGTGCTATTAGCCGTAAATCGCAATGCTTCTGCCTCATTCGATATTTCATCCCCATTTTTTGATACAAGCGGAATAATAGGTCCGAGGTTTTTGCTGTACGCCAGCCGCTCCTTGCCGTCGATAGTGATCCCGTTATACTTTTCGATAGCCGAAAGAATTGTTTTCACCTGCACGGACGGGTGCAAATACTTGGGGTTCGACAGTCCCATTCCGAAATTCACGCCCCAAAACGCTACACCGGGGTATTCATTGGTCGTATTTCCTTCTAAAATGGTCGTGTTTTCGTTCCAATCAATGTGGTCCGCTCCGGCTTCCTCCAACTGCGCCCCCAAATCCCGCAGGTTCGCGTCAAACAGAGGCTGAAAGTTATCCGCATTGCCCCACGTAAGCGTTACATTGATCGTATCCGCAATATCCGTAACCACGGCGAAACCCTGCGTGAACAGCGGCACCCCGTCCTGATACAACGCCGCCGGAAGTCGTACATACGGAGCGTCAGCATCCGCATCCGGGCGGGCTGCCTGACCTATAGCCCGCATATTGGCAGGCGTAGGCGGCAGCGCAATATTGTAGGAACGGTTCGACTGGATGCTGTCGAGGCTCGAAAATATTGGGCTTTGATAGAGCAGGGTTACGACTTCGTCACTCGACAGGTCGCACAAAATATCATTGATATAAAGTTCGTAGGTCGTCATATGTAGTTATTTTTCTAATATTTGATTTAACAATTAAAATTCCGGAGCGTTTAAGTATTAGCTCCTCTTGCTTCCGTTCGTACTCTTCGCACCTGCGCCGGGTACGCTCCAGCAACTCTACAAGTTCTTTCTTATTCAATCCTACTGTCAGCGTGCTGTCGTCCCGCTGGCCACCCCTTCGTTTTTCTTTAGGTATTTTCATGCGCTTAAATCGCAAACACTCTTAAAACGGTTCGCCGTCCGTTGAGGGGTTCGCCGTGCTTTCATAGTCCGCAATCCGTGTAATACTTTCGTTGTGCCGGAAAATCACGCACCCTGTCGCCCCCTCCCGGTTCTTGGCGATATGCAGCAGCCCGACGCCCTCGGCCGGAATGGTCCCGTATCGCCCCGCGTCTATCTCGGCCCGGCCGTACATTGCCGGGCGGTCGATAAATAGCACCATATCGGCGTCCTGCTCGATGGCGCCAGATTCCCGGAGGTCCGAAAGCATCGGGGTTTTATCGGTTCGTTCCTCTATTTTGCGCGACAACTGCGACAACAAAATGACGGGCACATCGAGTTCCTTCGCGAGCAGTTTGGCCGAACGGCTGGCGGCGGCGATCTCCCGCTCGCGGGTGCTGTTCGTGTTCCGGCTTGCCGTGTCGAGCAGTTGCAGATAGTCGATAATGACCATCCCGCACCGCCCCCGGCGGGCCATAGCCTTACATTGCGAGCGTATAGTCCCCATCGTAATATTAGCACAATCACTGAAGTAGACAGGCAGCGCGGAAAGTTCCGCGGCGGCTTGTTCGAGCCTGCGCCAGCTGTCGGCGTCTATATCGCCCGTTCGGAACGATCCGGAGTTAACTCCCGAACCTCCTACCAACATTCGCCCGGCCAACTGTGTATCGGGCATCTCCAGCGAAAACACGCACACCGGAACCCCAGCAACGGCGGCGGTCCGGGCAAAATGTAGCATTGCGGCACTTTTGCCCATCCCTGGACGGCCAGCCAATACCACGAGCTGGCCGCCCCTCCAGCCGCCCGTCAGCACGTCGAGCCGTTGTAAGCCCGTAGGAATGCCGATGCACTCGCCCACTTGTCGGGCCTGTTGGCGTCGTTCCAAGTCGTCGAGGGTGGCCCGCACGACATCCGACAATGGCGTAATATCGTTGGCGTGGACCGTTGCGGCGGCTATGGCGGTTATTTCTGTTGTCGCCCAATCCAAAACGCCCGAGGGATCGGAGGCCGCCCGTACTGCGAGTTCATGGCCGAATAGACACAACCGGCGGCGGGTCTCCGTGTCTTTGAGCTGCCGGGCGTGGTCGAGGACATTTACCCCCGAGCCGACGGCCTGCGTGAGCTTTGCCAGGTAGGCCGCCGGGTTGCCTAACCCCTCAACGGTTTTACAGCGCTGCGTAAGCGTGTAGAGGTCGATTTTGACGCCTTCCGCGAGCATCGAGAGCATCATGCCGTAGATTTTGCCGTGTATCGGGGTCTGGAATGCCGAAATTTAGGCGATCTCTGCAACATCGGCCAGTTGGTCCGGTTCAAGAATCAAAGCACCCAAAACAGCCTTTTCGAGTTCGGGCGATTCCGGGAGCACCTCAACGGCCTCCAGGCGGTTATAGGAAATTTGTTGTTCGCATCTCATAGGTAGTTTGTTTTTGGGGTTCGTCTGGTCGGCGCATCCACGTTCGAACAGCTGCCCGCCAATCTTTCATCTTGTTTTTACCAATCATCCAGCCTTTCGCCTCATAGAAATCGATGAAGCGTTGAGCATCGACCGTATATCCCTTTTCGGAAATATAATTTTTGACCTCTTGGAGAGAGGGAGCAACAAACGCCGCGCGTTTGGCTGCGACTTTGCGCGGCTTGTCCGCGCTGGTACCTTTGGGGGTGTTACCGACATTCGATTTTCCGCTTCCCCCTGCACCCCCTTTACTCTCTATATCTTTATCCTTATCTACATCCTTATCCTTATAAAGGTTAGGTTCTTGGTTAGGGTACTGGTTAGGTCTTTGGTTAGGTTGGATAGCTTTTCCGCTTGGATTGTTCCGGCTTCCTTTGGGCGCTCCACCTTTTCGCCCATTCTCCACACAAGCATCGTATCGGTTATGCGCATTATCAATTACAGGCTTAATCGCAATAAATAGCGCTTTTGCAACCGCATTGCTATCCGGACCAGGCGCAATGCCTTCAAAGGCGTAATCGAATATCGTCTCCGATACGACCTTGTACAAGTCCGGCGGCAATTCGCGTAAAGATTCACGGAATGAACGGTAATAGACCATCGTATCGCGGCTCATCGGGTACCTCCTTTCCGAGATTGCCTACGCTCCCATTTAACCCAATCCGCCTCAAGTTGAGGGTAGCAATAATCATAGAAAATGCGGGATAGATCGGGCGGTAAATCCGGCAATGTACGATCAAGTCCATACATTACTATCGCATTCATAAACAGCTGGTATTCGTTGGGTAAAAGCCCCTCCATCGCAGCCCGAAAGGAACGGTAAAAAACAAAACTATTACGCCTACTCATCGCCGTGCCCTCCGTGAATGTAATAGCGCTTAAACCGCATCTTGTTTTCATGCACCCAGACATCGGCAACATCGATCCCCATTTTGCGGATATAGCGGATCGTACTGCGCGGGTCGGGGATATTCAGCCGCTCGGCGATGTCGAACGTTGCCCATTGACCGCCGCAGACCAGCAGCGAAAAGACCCGAAATTCGTTGTTGTTTAGATAAAATTCCCTACCTTTGTACAGGACTTGATAGAATGCCCCTGCGTGCTTGCCTTGAGCGCCGGGGGCGTGCTGTTTCTGATTCATACCTCCGGAACTATTTACGGTTGGCACTCTCGGCGATAGCCTCGGCGGCTTCGCGGTGACGTTTGGCCGGGTCCTCGATTTGGTTCTGAACCCAAACCGTCAACTCTTTACGGCTGAACAACAGACGCCGCCGCACTTTCCGATAAGGAATTCGTTTGTAATAGGCCAAATTATACAGATTACTGGGCGTAGTAGGGTATCCCAGCCCCTCCAAGAAATTAATTGCAGCTTCGAGCGTTAGTGCGTCCGCCGCTTCCTCCGCCGGGGCTTTATAGTTCGCCAGCTCCGGGATAATGGTGCGCACCGCTGCGTAAATGCACCCCTCCAATTCTTCGCGGGACGTCAAAATAATTTTGCTCGTTCCCGCTGTTACTGTCTCTTGCATCATAACAAGAATAATTTAATTGTTAAAAAAATGTTGCGTCCGGACTATTCCGTAACCGCATTGCAAAGGTGGGAAATGCGGGGGCCTATTGTTATGAAATAATTATTTATTCATATTTTGCAACATTGATTACCAAACACTTACAACGCATAGTCTTTCACACACAAAACAAAAAAAAGAATGCCGTAAAGCATGCTTTCGTATGGTGGCGATTATGAATTTAACCCTTTTGGTCCTTGAGCAAAAAACGATCAATAACGTTGCTATATGCGGGCATATTATTGATTGCTGCTTTTAAGAAATCATATAGCGATTTCACCTTTTTGTCCAAACTGCCGTCGATTATAAGCCCGTCACGCTGCATTTGGCGTATCTCATCCACGACCGCCTGCGCTTTATCCCCCGATGCCGCATTAATTGCGGCCCGTACACGACTAATCACAGCCGCACTATCTCCGGCTATTATCTCCGAAATACTCGCTTTTTTCCGTCCGGCCTTATTCCCCGGTTTAATAAGTAGAGCCATAGCCACCAACGCGTCGGCGATTGTAAACATATAACCCGCATAGTGTCCCATTTTGAGCAAAAGTGACGCGTCGAATATGGCCGTATTTCTATATTTTGCCCGGCATTTTCCGAACATTTTTAGCAGCCCTGCCCGTCGGTCTGCAATGGATTGTGTTCCGTATGCGGCCATCCGGTCCAAAAACTGCCTGCCCTCCGCCTCCCCTTGTGCATAGCCGTCTAAATACATTTGCCGGAACGTTGCCCGGTGCTCTCTGAAAAATGGATCATCGCCCGCCCTATTTTCGAAAAACAGGACGGCAATACACGGATACCCCGCGAATGCGTCGGGGAGTCCGGTCCTTTGGAATGTCAAATTAGGGACTTTATTATACGCTTCATCATCGGGCAAATCAAACCACCGCGTAAGACTGTCTAAATTGTCGATGTCGTTATAAACACTAAACATCACGTTTCCCGGGGTATTGCCCGTGCATAGAGGTAACGATTCATAATACTGTTGCAGCTTATCCATATCCCTAAAATTTCGTTAATAATTCCGCATTCTTCTGCCGTTCCTCCCGTTCGAAGCTGGCCAGGTAATTTTCCGTTGTTTTGAGGTCCTGATGCCCCAGCGATTCCGAGATATAGGCGATATTCGCTCCTGCCCGCTTCAACACCGTAGCGAACGAATGCCGGGCCGTATAGGTCGAGATATTGCCGATCCCGAGCTGTTCGCCCACCTCCTTCATACGCTTATTGATCGCACGGGTGAAATACATCGTTTTACACTTCCGCCGCATTGCATCCTCCTGTCCGTCGAGAATCGGAAAAATGAAGCTGTCGGGCCGGGAGGGGTTGCCCCATCGGTTAATTATTGCCTGCATCCGCTCCGTGACAACGACCCGGATTTCCTTGCGGGTCTTGGTCGTCCGCTCGGTCTTTTGCCGGACAAAGCATATTTCACCGTTCACGATGTCCCGATACCTCAACTTTACGAAATCGGCAACGTTGATCCCGTTGCACAAGTAGAGGAACAGCCAATAATCGCGGTATTTGGCCGTTGCCTCGGTTCCGTCCTCATAATTGGCTATCTGCCCTATTTGCTCCAGCGTGAGGGCTAATTTGCGGCCCTCTCCGGCTTGTATCTCATACCGCCCCCGGCCGAATGGGTATTGCGCCTCTAAAATCTTTCCGCACCGCTTCATGTCGTTGAGTATTGCCCGTATATGTCGCATATGTATTCCGACGGTAGTACGGCTTTTACCCTCTTTAAGCAGGAACTTTTCGTAACGACGAATCCAATCCACCGAAACACCCGACAAAGGAACACGAGGTCCGGCAAATCGTTCTATCCCCTTCATAACAACCCGATAGGCCATCATATTCCCGATGCGTTCCTGTGCTTTCATTTCGGCTATTTTACCCTCAAAAGCAATATTAAGCGTATCGCCACCAGCTCGTTTTAGTCGATTGTTAAGATTTTCCAATGAAAAGATACCGCGCATTAATAAGTCCTCAACAGCCGTCCGCACTATCTGGTAGCTGCTTTCGATGTCCTTGCGTATCTCCACAAGTGCACGGGCTTTTGTTGTTGGCAGGGCGTCCCACTCCGCCGGCATCAAATCTTTCCCGGTCGGATAATAGTGACGCACTCGATTGTAGGTAACACGGATTTTTACGGAGCACTTCCCGGACTTTTTCGGATGGGCTGAATCGAACATTGCGGCCACCGTCACACCGTCTTTCGAGTAGTTCATTTTGTGTATAAATTTTGATTTTAGACACACAATTTAGACACAAATATACGGATTTAATCGAAACCAACAAAAACCAAGTGAAATAAAATAGCTATATTTGCCATTGAAATACAAGCATTTACAAAACAATATAGAAATTACCAAAAACAGCTAAAAATCGACAAATTACGACTCATAATCCGAAGGTCGTGGGATCATGCCCCTCTGGGCCCACAGAAAAAGAGGTTACGAATTGCCGTAACCTCTTTTTTCGCACTCTTCGGGAGCGGCGTTATTCCAGCTTCGCCGCGTCGGAGGCCAGCTTTTCGTAGATGGCGACCATTTCGCCGAACGATCCCTCGCCGCGTTTCAGCTCGTACATGAAGACGCCCTTGTAACCGGCCTTCATCAGCGCCCCGTACAGCGCGGGCCAGTCGATCTTGCCCTTGCCCGGAAGCCAATGGCGTTCATCGACCATGTCGTAATCCGAGACATGGACGGTCGCAATCCGGTCGCCGCACGCCTCGACGAAGTGCAGCAGGTCCTCCGAAAGCAGGTGGTTCGTGTCGAAACAGATTTTCACCTCGGGATAAGGGGCGATGATGCGCAGCAACTCGGCCGAGTTCCGCCCGAGGCACGTGCGGGGCAGATCCTCGATGCACAGCTGCGCGCCGATCCGCGCCGCCTCCCTGCGCAATATGCCGATCGAAGCGATGCTGTTCCGGATACGCTGCTCGCGCTCCCCGTCCGCAATCGGTTCGGAACTGGGATGCAGCACCAGTTTCTCCGGTCCCACTTCGCCGCAGATCGCGATCATTTCGGTCAGGAATTCGAGGTTGGCCATGCGGGCGCTGTCGTTCAGCACCGAGATGTCCAGCTTGCGGGAGAACGGGAGGTGGCACGACCAGACCTTCAGACCGGCCTCGTCGGCCATGCGTTTGGCGTGCAGCGCCTTCTCGCGGATTTCAGCCACGGTCCCGCGGCCGCTGATGCCGATTTCGACATACTCCACGCCGGCCTTCGCGGCGGCGGCCATCTCCTCGGGGCTCATGCTGCTGGTCGAGCTTCCGACGCCGAGACACTGGGCCGTCAGGTTGGCGGCGCACACCAGCGCCGCTGCCGTAAACAGAATTCTTTTTTTCATCGCTTCCGGTTATTTGGTGTAGTTTTTCACGCAGCGGACGTTCAGATAAATATCCTTGGCCGCCTCCTGATTGGTCTTGGTCTGAAGGTTCAGACTCGTACCGCTGATGACCAGCGAACGGGCCGTCGAGGCGTTGGTCTGCCCGATGAACCACACGTAGCCCCATTTGCCCAGCGCGCCGCTGTTGAAACTGCCGTCGGCCTTCTGATAGCCCAGCGGATACCAGCCGAAACCGATGCTTTCGGCCCCGTCGACGAATTGCAGGAGGGGTTCCCCGGCGTCCGTGAGCGTCATATTCGCCTGATTCCAAATACCGCCGTCAACGATACGGCCGTTGCCGCCGCGCAGCCATGCGCCGACGTTGCCCGTATTCTTGACCGTGCAGCCCGACTTGTAGAATCCGGCCTTCGTAATGGCATTCTCGGGTTTCCCGTCGTGGCCGCCGGAGAAGGTGTATCCGCCCTGCGCGAAATCGTCGGGAATGGCATACTCGCTTTTGATAGCCATCAGCATGTCCCACCAGTCGTTGGCGTTGGCCACGTGCCAGCCTTCGGGACAGCAGCCGCGTATCTGGACGCCGAACTCGCCCTCCTCCGTACCGTCGAGTTTGAAGGCGTTGCCCACGTCGTCCACCCCTTCGTAATTCTGCACATAGGGACACTGCTCCGCCGTACAGCCCGATATGCCGGTCATCGCCTCATACCAGGTGTAGTAACGGCCCTTTGCGTCGTTCAACCGCTGCAAATGCGACGCCTCCAACCCCGCAACCGAGAAAGCCGTCAGGTCGGGCGCAACGCCCAGGTTGCCGTCCTCGCCCGCTTCGTGGCAGTTCTCGGTCATCCACCAGCGTTTGCCGTACTTCTTGATCGTATAGCCCGGCAGCTCGATGGGGACCGACACGGTGATCGCCGCGAAATACTCGCGCACCTTGCTCGCACCCAGTTCGTTTTTGGCCACCACCGACACCGACTGGGCGGGAATCACCACGTCGTCGTTGACCACCCTGACGGTGATGACGTTGGTTCCCTGACCGTCGATGATCGAGATTTTCGACTTCTCCTGCTCGGCGATCGTCCATTCGTAGGTCTCGGCCCACTGAACCTTCGAAACCGAGAAGGTGAACTCTTCGCCGCCGTTGCAGGTGAGCGTTGCCGGCACCTTCGTGATCGGCCCGGGTTTCTTGGGAACGGTCATCTCCTGGATTTCCTCCTCGGTGTCGCGTTTCACGGCCTCGGTGCAGGCGACCAGCGCCGCAGCGGCGGTCATGCATGCCGCGGCCATCATGTATTTTCGGATGTTTTTCATCGTTTTTGCATTTTAAGTTTTACAAAGTGTGAACCTCGGGATACCCGAACGGATTCTCCACATACCAGCGGGCCTTGTAAATCTGGTAGCCCGCGCGGTTGAACAGCCGGTTGCCCTTCATGTCGCACACCTCGGCCGACCACCAGTTGCTCCCGCCCGACGTGGGGCGCATGACGATCGTGGAATACCCCTCCGGCCCCGTCGAAATGCTCTTGATGGTGTTCTGCTGGAAGATCTCCACGTCGAGGAACTTCTCCGCCGCACAGTCGAACTTGTAGACATGCTGATTCGTCGATACATACATCGCATCCTCCCCGCAGACGGGCGCCAGGTCGTGGGCATCGGTATTCCCCGCCGCCATATCGTAAGAGCGCACCTGCGTCAGTTCCGGAGCCGTACGCTTCCCGTTGTAGGCGAGCTTGAGCAGCTGGGCGCCCGTCGCCGTCCAGAGGCAGCCGCGCTTCCGGTCCCAGACCACGTTGTGGGCCGAATGGACCGGCATGGTGAAGGCGGGTCTGGAAACGTAGCTGTCGGCGCCATTGTACACGTAGACGCTCAACAGGTTGCCCGTGCTCGACGCCACGACGACATTCCCGTCGGGCAGCACCTCGGCCGAGTGGGGGTTTCCGCCCGGCTTGGCGTAGAACATCGCCTTCTTGTCCGCAATGCGGATCAGCGCCACGCCGCCGCCCGAAGCCGTGACGAGCACGCACGTACGGTTGTAGACCGGTTTGGCCTCGTCGGGCAGATCGAACCACGCCTGTTCCGCAGCCGAAAGCCCGCTGTCGGCGGCCGTCCACTCCCAGGCGACCTTTCCCGTCGGCTGGTCGATCATCACGATCCGGTTCTTGGCCTGCTCGGTCAGAATCATCACCTTCGTGGCCTTGTCCAGGTCGATCGTCTCCTCCTTGTCGTCGCCCGGCCGCCAGGGAACGTAAGGTCCCTCCTCCTCGTCTTTGCTGCAAGCCTGAAGGAGGAATGCGGCGGCCAGTATCCACAGATATTTTTTCATAATTGCCAGTTAGCGGTTGTCGGATTAATAATTGGGATTTTGTTCGAGTTTCTTGTTCAGCAGGATCTGGTCCGCCGGAACGGGCCACCAGTAGTCGCGGTCGGGGTCGAACGCCCGGACGGCGATGTCCGTGCCCGCATAGTCCTGAATCACGGCGTTCATCACCAGCTCGGCGGTCATCCAGCGGCGGATGTCGTTGTAATAAAGCCCCTCACCGGCGAATTCGACGCGGCGCTCGTGGCGGATGATCTCGCGCATCTCGGACTGGCTCTTCGAACCGTAGGCGTAGGTGGGCATGCCGACGCGGCCGCGCACGCGGTTCACGGCGTCGTAAACGGCATCGGAGGGCGTGGCGTCGACCTCGTTCTGCGCCTCGGCGAACATCAGCAGCACGTCGGCGTAGCGGATGAACATGTAGTTGGTCTCGCCGTTGCTGTCGTCCGAATCGCGCTTCTGCGCGTCGTAGATCGTGAGTTTCCTGTGTGCGAAGCCCGTGAACTGGCACACCTCCCCGGCCGGGCAGTTGGCCTTGCCGAGGAACGTGCTCCCGGGATAGAAATTCGTCGCCGCGAAACGCGGGTCGAGGTTGTCGTACTTGCCCATCGTGGCCGCACCGTCGGTCGTCGTCCGGTAGTCCATCACCAGATCGAGCAACGGTGCGTTGTTGCGGTACTGGACGCTGTAAACGTTGAACGAATTGACGGCCGTGTTCTTGGTCTTCGAAAATTCGATGTTGAAGACGCACTCGCAGCTGTGCTCGTTCGCCGGCAGGAAGAGTTTCCGGTAGTCGCCGAACAGGTCGTAGCCCGCCTGGGCCTCCTTTTCGATCACGGCTTTGGCCGCATCGGCCGCAGCCTGCCATTTCGCGGCGTCGTTCGAGGGGTTGACCAGCTTGCTGGCCTCGAAAAGCAGCAGACGGGCCTTGAGGGCCATCGCCGCGCCGCGCGTGGCGCGCCCCTGGTCGGCGGCTTTGGTCCACTGCCAGTCGAGCAGTTCGCGGTCGATGATGTCGTTCAGATCGTCGAGAATCGCCCGCACCACCTCCTCGCGCGAGGCGCGGGGCAGCGAACCGTGCGCATAGACAGGCTCTTCGAGGATCAGCGGCACGCCGTTGTAATAGGTCACCAGCATGTAGTAATAGAGCGCGCGGAGGAACTTGGCCTCGCCCTCCATCTGCACCCTGCGGTCGTCGGCCACGGCGGCGGCAAGCAGGCGGTTGAGATGGGTGTTGCAGCGTCCGATGCCCTCGTAGCACTTTTTCCAGCGGTTGGCGATGATGCCCGAGCTGTTGGCCGTGTGGGTCCCCTGGGCGATGACGTTGTATCCGCCCGCGTTGTTGTAATTATAGGCGTTGGGCGTGCAGGTCTCTTCGAGCAGCGGCGCCGAGTCTCCGAACAGCGCACTGTTGGTCAGTATGTTGTAACAGCCGGTCATGGCGGCCTCGGTTCCTTCTTCGGTTTCCCAGAACGTCTCGACCGTATATTTGTCGGTGGGAATGGTGTCGAGGTTGCAGGAGGCCAGCGCCGCCGCACCGCAAAGCATCAATCCGATTACTGTTTTTTTCATGTTTTTCCGTATTTGAAGCGATTAGAAAGTAATGTTGAAGCCGAAGTTGATCGTCCGCAGCGAAGGATACTGCATCAGGTTGGTCGACGAAAGGTCGATCTCGGGGTCGAACATCTTCAGCGGGGAGATCGTGAAGAGGTTCTCGCCGTTGACGAAGATCTGGCACTGGCTCATTCCGAGCTTCGAAATCCACCTCTTGGGGAGGGTGTACGAGAGTTGCAGCTGCTTGCAGCGCAGGTACGACGCATCGTAGAGCCACTGCGTGTTCTTGTAGTCGTGCATCTCGGGCGCGCCCGTGGCGGTGTGGAGGATCGGCAGGCGGGAGTTGTGGTTCTCGGGGGTCCACGCGTCGGTCGCCCACTCCTTCAGCACGCCCGCTCCGTTCCAGAACGGGGCTGCGAGGTTGCCCGAAAGATAGGTCTTCACGTCGGCGACGCCCTGGAACTGCGCCGAAAGTTCGAGTCCCTTCCATCCCAGCGAGAAGTTGAAGGCGTAGGTGATGCTCGGCGTGAGGTTGCCGCAGACGGCGCGGTCGTCGTCGTCGATCTTGTCGTCGTTGTTGAGATTCTTGTAGCGGATGTACCCGGGCTTCACGCCGCTGCCGACGGTCACCGAATTGGCGATCTCCTCATAACTGTTGTAGAAGCCGTCGGCCTGGTAGAGATACCACGCGTCGATGGGTTCGCCCTCGCGGATGATGTTGAAGGTCTTGATGTACTCCTGCCCGTCGAGGTCGACGACGATGTTCTTGTTGTAGCAGAAGTTGCCGCCGAGGCTGTAATGGAAATTCTTGACCGCGCTCCGCCACTGGAGGTTCAGCTCGACGCCGTCGTTGGCCACCACGCCGATGTTCTGCTTCGGGCCGTTCAGGTTGCCGATCTGCGCCGAAATCTTCACGTCGCGCAGGATGCCTTCGGTGCGTTTCTTATAGAGGTCGACGCTGAACAGCAGGCGGTGGTCGAAGGCCTCGAAATCCAGTCCGAGGTTGTAGGTGCGGGTGGTCTCCCACGAGATGTTCTCGTCGACGAAATCCTTGATCGCCGCGCCGCCCGACAGCACGTCGCCGAAGCTGTAATTGTAGCTCTTGTTCGCCAGCACGGCCATCAGGTACTCGTAGTTGCCGATGGCCTGGTTGCCCATCTCGCCGACCGAGCCGCGGAGCTTGAGCACGTCGACCGCCCGGACGTTCTGCATGAAATTCTCCTTGTCGATGCGCCACCCGACCGACACGGCGGGGAAGAAGGCCCATCGGTTGCCCTTGGCGAATTTCGACGAGCCGTCGTAACGCGCCGTCACGTCGATCAGGTATTTCTCCTTGTAGTCGTAGGTGATTCGCCCGAAGTAGGAGAAGAGCAGTTCGAGCGACGATCCGCCCGAAATATCCTCCATCGTGGCGCCGACCGACAGGGCGGTGAGCTGGTTGTTGAAGTAGTCGCGTTTCTTGGCCTGGAAGTTCTTGCCGTCGTAACGCTTGTACTCCGTGCCGACCATCACGTTGAAGTTGTGGTTGCCGCCGAAGCTCTTGCCCCACGAAAGGGTGTTGTAGAAAGTGTAGTTGATCGCGTTGTTGTCCCAGTCCTTGGCCGAGACGTAGGCGCTGAAGTCCTTCCGCTCGAGGGTTTTGGGATTGTAGGTGTACATCGCGTGCTTGAAATCCTTCGAATAGTGGTCGACCTTCACGTAGCCCAGGTTGGCGTTGTACTTGATGCCCCACGGCAGGTCGTAGCCGATGTTGATGCGCCCCAGAATGCGGTGAAGCTGACGTTTGGTGTTGCCCTCGTGCAGCTCCATGAGCGGATTCTCGGGGTTGTTGCGCCCGGGGGTCGAGAGCCACGTCGAGAGCCACTTGCCGTCGGGCAGCTGCGTGCCGAAGATCGGCAGGGCGCGGTTGATGACGTTGACCGTCGTCGATACGCCGTAGATCGGGTCGGTGTTGTAGCGCAGGTTGCCCAGCAGGCTGACGCCCACCTTCAGGCGCTTGGTCACCTGCGCGTTGATCTTCATGTCCCACGAGAAGCGTTCCGCGTCGTCGTTGGCGACCATGATGCCGCGCTGGTTCATGTAACCGCCGCCCAGCGAGTAGGAGATCTTGTCCGTGCCGCCCGAAACGCGGGCGTTGTACTGCTGGAGAAAACCGTTCTGGTAGCAGAGGTCGTACCAGTCGGAGGCGGGATAGATGTACTTGTCGTGCTTCATGCCCTCCTCGTATTCGAGGATGTCGTCGCGGTTGTAGGTCACCGTCAGCTTGCCTTCGTTCAGTTCGGCCTGGTTGCGCATGTTCATATACTGAATCGGGTCGGTCACCACGTCGGGCACGTAGGTCGCCGACTGAATGCCGAAGTTGGCGCTCAGCTTCACCACCGGCGCGCCCTTCTTGGCCTGCTTCGTGGTGATGAGGATGACGCCGTTGGCGGCCTTGGAACCGTAGATCGAGGCCGAAGCGTCCTTCAGCACCGAGATCGTCTCGATGTCGCCGGGATTCAGCTCGTTGAGCGAATACTCCATGCCGTCGACCAGCACCATGGGGCTGGAACTGCTCATCGTGCCGACGCCGCGTATGCGGATCGTCGCGCCGTCGCTGCCGGGCTTCGACGAAGCCTGGTTGATGTAGACGCCGGGCATCGAATAGAGCGCCTGCGAGGCGTGCGTCATGGGCTGGTTCTCGATCTCCGACATCTGGCGCACGGCGATCGAGCCGGTCAGGTTGACCTTCTTCTGCACGCCGTATCCGATCACCACCACGTCGTCGAGGAGCTGGTTATTCTCCTTCAGCACCACGGTCAGATGCGTCCGGTTGCCCACTTCGACCTGCGCCGCGTCGTAACCGATGAACGACACGCTGAGCCGCGCGCCTGCAGTCACGTTCAGGGCGAATTCGCCCTTCGAATTGGTCACCATGCCGTTCGTCGTGCCCTCGACCAGCACGTTCGCCCCCACGATCGGATCGCCGGCCTCGGTCTCGACGCGGCCCTTCAGCTGGTATTCCCGGCCCCGGCCTGCCGGGTCGGATTTGTAAAGCACGATGTGGCGGCCTTCGAGTTTGGCCAGAATTCCCTGGTCGGCGAGCACGCCGTCGAGCAGTTTCAGGACGTTCTGATCGTGCGCCTCGACCGAAACGCGCTTCCGGAGGTCGATCTCGCTCTCCCGATACCAGAACGAGTAGCCGCTCTGCGTCTTGACCGCTTCGATCACCTCGCGCACGGTGGCGTTCTTCAGCGTCAACGAAATCACGGGATTCTGCGCGTAAAGAGCCTGGGCCGCCACCGTGAACCAACACAGGGTCAGCAATCCGCTCAGTCTGCACAGCATCCGCTGGCCGAAAAGGTCCCGGAAGGACCTTCTGCTGGTAGAATTGTTACTCATAAGGATTGAAATTTAGGTTGTAGTGAAAAAAATCGTGAATCTCTATCGGTTTCTGTAAAGCTCGAAATGGTTCTTGCGGCTGCGGCAGAGGATGCGGCTGTCGGCCGAGATGATCCGCATGATTTCGTGGATGTTCTCGCCGTCGACGAACTCACCCGTGAAACAGATCCTGCGCAGCCGTTCGTCGGGGATCGTGATGTCGACGTTGAACTGCCTTTCGAGGCTCCGGGCGATCGACGCCAGGGGTTCGGCCCGGAAGTAGAGCCTGTCCTCCTGCCACGAGAGCACCTGCTCGACGTTCACCCTGCGCAGCGACAGCAGCCCGGAGGTCCTCTCGAAGAATCCCTGCTCGCCGGGACGCAGCCGCACGCTCCGCGACTCGGGACCGCCGTCCACCAGCAGGCTGCCCGTCGCCAGCGTGATCTGGTAATTCTCGTCCTCGGAATAGGCGTGCACGTTGAAAGTCGTTCCGAGCACCGTCGAGACGACCTGTCCCGTGACGACGACGAAGGGCCTGCGGGCGTCGTGCTCGACCTCGAAATAGGCCTCGCCGTCGACCTCCACGCGGCGTTCGTCGCCGAACAGCGCGGGATAGACGATGCGCGTGCCGCCGTTGAGCCGCACCCGCGAACCGTCGGGCAGCACCACGTCGGACTTCACGCCCAGAGGCGTCGAGACGCTCACCGGCTGCGCCGCGGCGACCAGACGGCTTTCGGTCCGGCGTCCGCCCATGAACCAGCTGCTGCAGACGACGCCCGCCATCACGGCCGCAGCCGCGGCGTAGCGGACGATCCGCATCCGGATTCCCCGGCGGCGGATGCGCGAGCGCACGTCGGCCCACACCGCCTCCCGCATTCCGTCGGCCATGGCGTCGACTCCGGGTCCCACCCGGATGCCGTCCAGCAGCTCCGCCAGCCTGCGGCGGTCGCGCTCCGAACCTTCGATCAGTTCCGCCATCTCCGGCTCCCTCTTCGTATGCTGATATTGCATGATTTCTCCTTTTTGGTCGTATACACATATAGAGTGCGAAAGCCGCGGTTCCGTTTAAGGGAACCGCGGCTTTTTTTCGTTTTTTTCATTCCGGCAGGCGTCAGAAACGCGCCGTGAAGAGGAACAGCAGCAGGGAAACCAGCTTCAGGTCGGGATAATGCGTGCGTATGCCGGCCACGATCCTGTCGACGGCGATCTTGATCTGGACCCGCACCGTGCTCTCGGAGAGCGACAGCGCCTCGGCGATCTCGCGCGACGACAGCCCCTCCTGCCGGTTGAGCAGGAACACCGTGCGGCAGCGTTCGGGCAAATCGTTTATGAGACGGCGCACCAGCTCCTCGACTTCGGCCTCTATCAACCGGCTATCGGGAGCGTCTTCGCTGTGGGGGGGGGAATTTCGGTCGATCAGCGAGATGGGAATCTCCTCGAACGAGAGGCAGCGGCGGCGCGTACGGGACTCCTTCAGATACCGGTTCGCCTCGTTGCGCGCGACGACGTAGAGGTAGGCGTCGATGTTTTCGATCCTCCGCAGCGCGACGCGGGACTTCCAGACGGCGACGAAGACGTTGCTCACGACCTCGCCGCAGGCCTCCCTGTTGCGCAGAAAATAGTAGGCGAACCGGAAAACGCTCCGGTAATAGAGATCATAGAAAACCCGGAAAGCGTAATCGTCGTTCTCGCTTACGGAAACAAGCAAATTCTCAAGTTCTTTTTTCTTCTCCACGTCCGGGCATGTTCAGGCTTTCACAAGACAAAATTAGGAAACTTTTTCAGAACCGCAATATACGGTTCCGTTAAAATCCCGCGACGCGGCCCCGGAGCGGCAGCCGCAAAGAGAGAGAGGGACCGCGCCCTCCGCACGGTCCCTCTCCCCGCCGGCCTGCGGCCGGATTATTTCCCTTCGTCGCCGCTGCGGATCTCCTTGCGGCGGATCTTGCCGCTGATGGTCTTGGGCAGCGACTCCACGAACTCGATCACGCGCGGGTATTTATAAGGAGCCGTGATGCGCTTCACATGGTCCTGCAACTCCCTGACCAACGCCTCCCCGGCCTGCCCGCGGTAGGCCTCGGCGAGCACGATCGTCGCCTTGACGACCTGGCCGCGGATCTCGTCGGGAACGCCCGTAATGGCGCACTCCACCACCGCCGGGTGGGTCATCAGGGCGCTCTCCACCTCGAACGGACCGATGCGGTAGCCCGAACTCTTGATCACGTCGTCGGCACGCCCCACGAACCAGTAGTAGCCGTCCTCGTCGCGCCACGCCACGTCACCCGTATAATACACCCCGTCGTGCCACGCCTCGCGGGTCAGCTCATCGTTCAGGTAGTAACCCTTGAACAGACCGAGGGGCTTGCCCCCGTCGGTGCGGATCACGATCTGCCCCTGCTCGCCGTCCTCGGCCGAACGGCCGTCGGGGGTCACCAGGTCGATCCGGTACTGGGGATTGGGGACGCCCATGCTCCCGGGTTTGGACTTCATCCACGGGAACGTGGCCAGCGTCAGCGTCGTCTCGGTCTGCCCGAAGCCCTCCATCAGGCGGATGCCCGTCAGACGCAGGAAGGTGTCGTACACGGCTCCGTTCAGCGCCTCGCCCGCCGTGGTGCAGTACTCCAGCGACGAGAGGTCGTATTTGGTGAGATCCTCGCGAATCAGGAAGCGGTAGACCGTCGGAGGCGCGCACAGCGACGTGATGCGGTACTGCTCGATCTTGCGCAGCATGTCCGCGGGCGTGAACTTCTCGTGGTCGTAGACGAACAGGCAGGCCCCGGCCAGCCACTGCCCGTAGAGTTTGCCCCACGCGGCCTTGGCCCACCCCGTGTCGGCGATCGTCAGGTGCAGGCTGCCTTCGTGGAGGTTGTGCCACAGCAGCCCCGTGGTGATATGCCCCAGCGGATAAGTGAAGTCGTGGGCCACCATCTTCGGCTCGCCGGTCGTCCCCGAGGTGAAATACATCATCATCACGTCGTCGTTGGCGTTCACCCGCTCCGGGCGCACGAAAGGAGCCGCCTTTTCGATGCCGGCGTGGAAATCGAGAAACCCTTCGGGGACCTCGGGCCCCACGCTGACGAGCAGTTCGGTCGTGGGGCTTTCGGGCATGGCCGCCGCGATGTGATCGGTGATCACCCGCTCGCCCGCCGCGACGATGGCCTTGATCCCGGCCGTATTGCAGCGGTAGACTACGTCCTTTTTGGTCAGCAGGTGGGTTGCCGGGATCACCACCGCGCCCAGTTTGTGCAGCGCCAGAATCGAGAACCAGAACTCGTAGCGGCGCTTGAGGATCAGCATCACCACATCGCCCTTTCCGATGCCGAGGCTCTGGAAATACGAGGCCGTGCGGTCGCTTTCGCGCTTGATGTCGGCAAAGGTGAACCGGATTTCGGCGCCCTGGTCGTCGGTCCACAGCAGCGCCTCCTTGCCGGGCTGCTCGGCGGCGTATGCGTCCACCACGTCGTAGCCGAAATTGAAATTCTCCGGAACCCGTATGTGCAGGTTCTTCCGGTAATCCTCCTGCGAGACGAAGGAGGTCTGGGATAAAAATCGCTCTACCATGCTGCCGTTACATTATTATGGCCAGAAACCGCACCGTTTTGCCGTCGAGGGCTTTCATCCCGTGCGGCAGACCCGAATCGAAATAGAGGCTGTCGCCCGTGTTCAGTACGATCTCCTTGCCGTTCAGCCCGATCAGCAGGCGGCCCTCCAGCACGTAGTTCATCTCCTGCCCGGGATGGCAGTTCAGGTGCATCGGGGCGTCGTCCGCAGCCGGCTCGACCGTCACGATGAAGGGGTCGATCTTCCGGTCGCGGAATCCCGCCGCCAACGCCTCGTACTTGTAGGCCTTCTGCCGTTCGACCGACACGCCCTTTCCGGCGCGGGTGATGAAATAGGCGTTCATCTTCGGCTCCTCGCCGAACATCAGCACATCGAGGCTGATCCCGTAATGGCGGGATATGGTTTGCAGCACGTTCACCGAAAAATCGGCCGTGCCGCTCTCCATCTCCCTGTACTGTCCGACCGGAAGGTTGCAGCTCGCAGCCACCTCCTCCTGGGTCAGTTCAAGCGCTTCGCGCAGCCCGCGCAAACGGGTCGCAATCGACTGAATAGGGTCACACATTGTCTTTTCGTTTTAAATGAAAGGTCCGCGCTGCGGGTCCCGGACGAACAGATTACAATCCGGAAGGCCGCCCGTACGGCCCCTGCGCACCGCACGGGCCGTTTTCACTGGATGCAGGCCGTAAATATACTAAAAACTCTTAAAAACCGCAACTTCGCGCTCCGTTTCCCTTCCGCGCGCCTGCGGCGGCTGTAATCAATCCGGCGGCGGAGCGTTTCGCCAAACGAGAGCGGCGGCCATCCTCCCCGACCGCCGTTTTTCCGCCGGATGCAAAAAAATCCGGGCCGGATTTTGTTTTTTCCCGCAGAAACCCTATATTTGCCTCCAACAACCGGACGAATGACGATTTTCAACCATATCCATCATCACCATCACCACTTTACCGAGGGGTAGGTCGATTATGTATATGTAAGAGGTTATTATAGAATACATGAAGCTCACCCCCTGCGGGTGGGCTTTTTTGCGTGCCGAACCGCAGGTGGGTGTCCGAAAGAAGCAAACAATCAAACACACACCGAATATGTTACGAATAGCCATCCAGGCCAAGGGCCGACTGAACGAACAGAGCATCGACCTGCTTTCCGAAGCAGGCATCCGCGTTGCCGAGAGCAAGCGCAAACTCATCTCCCGCGCGGAAGGGTTTCCGCTGGAAGTCCTCTACCTGCGCGACGACGACATCCCGCAGGCCGTCTCGATGGGGGTCGCCGACCTGGGCATCGTGGGGCTGAACGAGGTCGCCGAGAAGGGTTTCCCCGTCGAGCAGATCATGGACCTCGGGTTCGGAGGCTGCCGCCTCTCGCTGGCCGTACCCAAAACGACCGCCTACGAAGGCCTCGCGTTCTTCCGCGGCCGGCGCGTCGCCACCTCCTACCCCAACATCCTCGCCCGCTACTTCGCCGAGAAGGGGATCGAGGCCGAGATCCACACCATCGAAGGCTCCGTGGAGATCGCCCCGGCGGTAGGCATGGCCGACGGCATCTTCGACATCGTCTCCTCGGGCGGCACGCTCATCTCCAACGGGCTGGTCGAGGTCGAGAAGGTCCTCTTTTCCGAGGCGGTGCTCATCGCCTGCCCGGGGCTTGACAGCGACAAGCGCCGCGAAACGGAGCAGCTGACCTTCCGCCTCAACTCGATCCTCGACAGCCGCGGCATGAAATACGTGCTGATGAACCTCCCCAAGGAGCGGCTCGGCGACGCCATCCGGATACTCCCCGGCATGCGCAGCCCGACGGTGCTGCCGCTGGCGCAGGAGGGGTGGTGCTCGATCCACGCCGTCATCTCCCAGGACCAGTTGTGGGAGCGCATCGAACGGCTCAAGGAGATCGGGGCCGAAGGCATCCTGATCCTGGCACTCGAAAACATGATCCGCTAAAAATCCGGAACCGTCATGGAAATTCTGAAAATCCACAACAATCCCGAACGCGCCGAGTGGGCCGCCCTCACCGAGCGCTTCACCCGGGAAGAGGAGGAGATCACGCGACAGGTGACCGAAATCCTCGCCGACGTAAAATCCGGCGGCGACCGCTCGCTGCGCGAAGTCACCCGCCGCGTCGAGGGGCGCGATCCCCGGACGTTCGAAATTCCGGCCGACGTGCGCGCCGCAGCCGCCGCGCTCATCCCCGCCGCGCTGAAAGAGGCCCTCGCCGCCGCGAAAGCGAACATCGAGACCTTCCACCGCGCCCAGCTGCCGCCCGAGGTCGACATCGAGACGATGCCGGGCGTCCGGTGCGTGCAGCGCGCCGTGCCGATCCGCCGCGTGGGCCTTTACATCCCGGGCGGCAAGGCGCCGCTCTTCTCCACGGTGCTGATGCTGGCCGTCCCGGCCCGCGTCGCCGGCTGCGGGGAGGTCATCCTCTGCACCCCCGCGCGCCCCGACGGCACGATAGCCCCCGAAATCCTCTATGCCGCCGATCTGTGCGGCGTCGACCGCATCTTCTCCGTCGGCGGGGCGCAGGCCGTGGCGGCCATGGCCTACGGCACGGAGAGCATCCCGCGCGTCGACAAGATTTTCGGTCCCGGCAACCGCTATGTCACCAAGGCCAAGCAACTGGTCGGCGCCAACGACGTGGCCGTCGACCTGCCCGCCGGGCCCTCGGAGGTGCTGGTGCTGGCCGACGACGAAGCGTCGCCCGCCTTCGCCGCCGCCGACCTGCTGTCGCAGGCCGAACACGGAGGCGACAGCCAGGCGGTGCTGGTCTGCCCGTCGGTGGAGTTCGCCCGCGACACCCAGCGGGCCGTCGGCGAACAGCTGCTCCAGCTGCGCCGCGGCGAGACCATCCGCGAGGCACTGCGCCAGAGCCGCATCGTGGTCCTCGACAGCCGCGAAAAGATGATCGGCTTCGCCAACGCCTACGCCCCCGAGCACCTGATCATCTCGATGCGCGACGCCTGGGACGTCGCGGCGCAGATCACCGCCGCCGGAAGCGTCTTCATCGGCCCCTGGTCGCCCGAAAGCGCCGGGGATTACGCCTCGGGAACCAACCACACGCTGCCCACGGGCGGCTGGGCGCGGGCTTACAGCGGCGTGAACACCGACTCGTTCCTGCGCAAGATCACCTATCAGGAACTCTCGCGCAAGGGGCTTGCGACCCTCTCCCCGACCGTCATCGCCATGGCCGAGGCCGAGGGTCTCGGGGCGCACGCCGCCGCCGTGCGCGTCCGCATGAAAGGAGGTGTGCTGTGAAACCGCTCGAAGAACTGGTGCGCCCCAACATCCGGGCGTTGAAACCCTACTCCACGGCCCGCGACGAGTTTTCCGGCGGAGAGATCACGACGTGGCTCGACGCCAACGAAAACCCCTACGACAACGGTGTCAACCGCTACCCCGACCCGCATCAGAAGCTTCTCAAACAGAAGATCGCCGCGCTGAAAGGCGTGCGCGAAGAGCAGGTCTTCATCGGCAACGGCAGCGACGAGGCCATCGACCTCTGCTACCGCATCTTCTGCCGTCCGGGCGTCGACAACGCCGTTTCGATCGCCCCGACCTACGGCATGTACCGCGTCGCCGCCGACATCAACGACGTCGAGATGCGCGAGGTCCCGCTCGGCGCGGACTTCTCGCTTCCGGCCGACGCCCTGCTGGCGGCCGCCGACGAGCGCACCCGTCTGCTGTGGCTCTGCTCCCCGAACAACCCCACGGGCAACGCCTTCCCGGCGGCCGGCATCGAACGGCTGCTCCGCGAATTCGACGGCATGGTCGTCCTCGACGAAGCCTACATCGACTTCGCCGCCGGGCCGGGATTCCTCGCGCGCCTCGGCGAATTCGGGAACCTCATCGTCCTGCAAACCCTCTCGAAGGCGTGGGGCATGGCAGGGCTTCGCCTCGGGCTGGCATTCGCATCGGAAGCCGTCGCCGGACTTTTCGCACGCGTGAAATATCCCTACAACATCAACAGCCTCGCACAGCAGGCCGTCGCCGAACGGCTCACCGAAGACATCTCCCCGCAGGTGGCCGAAATCCGCGCCGAGCGCGACCGGCTCGCGCCGCAGCTCGCGGCCTGCCCCGCCATCGAGCGGGTCTACCCTTCGGATGCCAATTTCATCCTGGTCCGCACCCCCGATCCCGACCGCATGTACGACGCGCTGATCTCGGCCGGGGTCATCGTCCGCAACCGCTCGCGCATCCCGGGCTGCGAAGGATGCCTGCGCATCACCGTCGGAACCCCCGCGGAGAACGCCCGGATGATAGAAACCGTCAAAAACTTCCGATTATGAAAAAAGCCCTCTTCATCGACCGCGACGGCACGATCATCGCCGAACCCGCCGACGAACAGATCGACAGCCTCGAAAAACTCGCGTTCGTACCCGGAGCCATCTCCGCCCTGAAGGCGCTCACGGGCCTCGGGTTCGACCTCGTGCTGGCCACCAACCAAGACGGGCTCGGCACCCCGTCCTTCCCCGAGGATACCTTTTGGCCGGCGCATAACAAAATGCTCGCGACGCTCGGCGGCGAGGGCGTCGCGTTCGACGACCAGCTGATCGACCGCACGTTCGAGGCCGACGCCGCCCCCACGCGCAAACCCCGGACAGGGATGTTCGGCCGCTACACGGGCGGCGAATACGACCTCGCGGCGAGCTACGTCATCGGCGACCGCGCAACCGACATCCTGCTGGCCCGCAACCTCGGGGCGCGGGGCATCCTGCTCGCTCCCCCCGCCGAAGGGCTGCGGACGCTGGAGGAAGCCGGCGCCGCCGACGCCTGTGCGCTGATCACCGACTCGTGGAGCGAAATCGCCGAATTCATCCGCCGCGGCGAACGCCGGGCCGAAATCCGGCGCGAGACCCGCGAGACGCAGATCACCGTCCGCCTCGACCTCGACGGCCGCGGGGATTTCAACGGCCAAATCTCCACGGGCCTGCGCTTTCTGGACCACATGCTCGCGCAGATCGCCCACCACGGCGGCGTCGCGCTGGCCGTCGACGCGCGGGGCGATCTGGACATCGACGAACACCACACGATGGAGGACGTGGCCATCACGCTGGGCGAGGCCGTCGACCGCGCGCTGGGCGCGAAGGCCGGGATCGCCCGCTACGGCTTCGCCCTGCCGATGGACGACTGCCGGGCGCTGACGCTGCTCGACTTCGGGGGCCGCATCGACTTCGAGTGGGACGCCTCGTTCCGCCGCGAGCGGGTTGGCGACGTTCCGACCGAAATGTTCCGCCACTTCTTCCACTCGTTCGCATGCGCCGCGCGGTGCAACCTCCAAATCTCGGCCCGCGGCGACAACGACCACCACAAGGCCGAGGCCGTCTTCAAGGCCTTCGCCCGCGCCCTGCGCATGGCCGTGGCGCACATCCCGTTCGATTACACCGTCCCCAGCAGCAAAGGAGTCCTATGATAGCCGTCGTCGATTACGCCACGGGCAACCTGCGGTCGGTTGCCGACGCCCTTCGCCGCGCAGGGGCCGAATTCACGCTCACGGCCGATCCCGCCCTGCTGCGCGGGGCCGACAAAGTGATCCTCCCGGGAGTCGGCGAGGCCTCGTCGGCCATGTCGCAGCTCCGCGAGCGGGGACTCGACACGGTGATCCCCTCGCTCACGCAGCCCGTCCTGGGCATCTGCATCGGCATGCAGCTGATGTGCCTTTCGAGCGAGGAGGGCGACGCCCGCTGCATGGGCATCTTCCCGGCCCGGGTCCTGCGGCTTCCGGCCACGGCGGCCGACGGCGCGCGGCTCAAAGTCCCCCACGTGGGCTGGAACACGATCACCTCGCTCCGCTCGCCGCTGTTCGACGAAACGGCCGGGGAGACCTATGTATATTACGTCCACTCCTTCGCCGCCGAACCCTGCGCCGCAACCATCGCCACGACCGACTACGGCCGCCCGTTCAGCGCGGCGCTCGGGAGCGGCAACTTCTTCGGCACGCAGTTCCACCCCGAAAAGAGCGGTGCGGCGGGCGCGCGGATTTTACTCAATTTTCTAAACCTCTGACACCATGATCGAAATCATACCCGCAACGGACATCATCGGCGGCCAGTGCGTGCGCCTCACGCAGGGCGACTACGCCAGCCGGAAGACCTACTACCGCGACCCGCTCGAAGCGGCGTTCCGCTTCGAGGAGGCGGGCATCCGCCACCTGCACATGGTCGACCTCGACGGCGCGAAGGCCTCGGAGCCGCGCAACCTCGCCGTGCTGGAACGCATCGCCGCGCGAACCTCGCTCGAAGTGCAGTACGGCGGAGGCATCAAGAGCCGCGAGGCCCTGCACAGCGTCTTCGACGCCGGAGCGCGCCGCGCCATCTGCGGCAGCGTCGCCGTCCGCCGGCCCGACCTTTTCGCCGCATGGCTCGCGGAGTTCGACCCCGGGCGGCTGATCCTCGGGGCCGACGTCCGCAACGGCGCGGTGGCCATCGAGGGCTGGCTGGAAAGTTCGACGCTCTCGGCCCCCGAGCTGATCGAGCGATTCATTCCGCAGGGGCTTACGCAGGTTATCTGCACCGACATCTCCCGCGACGGCATGCTCTGCGGCCCCTCGGCAGCCTTCTACGCCGACCTGCAAGGCCGCTTCCCGACGGTGGAGATCACCGTCAGCGGCGGCATCTCTTCGATGTCGGACATCGAAGAGTTAGACCGGCAGGGCCTGCGGAGCGTCATCGTCGGCAAAGCCCTCTACGAAGGGCGCATCACCCTCAAAGACCTCGCGCGATGCTTGCCAAACGCATAATCCCCTGCCTCGACATCCGCGACGGACAGACCGTCAAGGGCATCAACTTCGTGGGACTGCGCCAGGTCGGCGACCCCGTGGAGCTGGGTGCGAAATACGCCGCCGAAGGGGCCGACGAACTGGTCTACCTCGACATCAGCGCCTCGGAGGAGGGACGCCGCACCTTCACGGAGCTGGTCGCGCGCATCGCCGCGCGCATCGACATCCCGTTCACCGTCGGAGGCGGCATTTCGTCGGTCGACGACGCCTCCAGGCTGCTCGACGCCGGAGCCGACAAGATCACCCTCAACAGCGCCGCCGTGGCCAACCCCGCGCTGATCGACGCCATCGCCGCCAGATACGGCTCGCAGTTCGTCGTCGCGGCCATCGACGCCCGGACCGTCGACGGCCGCTGGGTCGTCACGACCCACGGAGGCCGACGCCCCACCCAGCGCGAACTCTTCGCCTGGGCCGCCGAGGCCGCCGACCGCGGCGCGGGCGAAATCCTCTTCACCTCGATGGACCACGACGGCACGAAGAACGGCTACCCGTGCGACACCTTCGCGCGGCTGGCGGAACTGCCCGTCCCGATCATCGCCTCGGGCGGCGCGGGCACGGCGGACCACATCGCCGACGTGCTGACCCTCGGCCGTGCCGACGCGGCGTTGGCCGCCAGCATCTTCCATTACAACGAGATTCCGATACCCGTATTGAAGCGGGAGTTGAAGAAACGCAACATAAACGTCAGATTATAAAACCACTATGAAAATCGAAGGAAAACCGTTTTCGGCGTTCGACGCCGCAAAACTCCCCGGCGGACTCGTCCCCGCCGTCATTCAGGACGACCGCACCCTCCAGGTCCTCATGCTGGGCTACATGAACCGCGAAGCCTATGAAAAAAGCCTCGCCGAAGGCCGCGTCACGTTTTACAGCCGCTCGCGCCAGCGTCTCTGGACCAAGGGCGAGACCAGCGGCAACTGGCTCGACATCGTGTCGGTGGCCGCCGACTGCGACTGCGACACGCTGCTCATCCGCGTCATCCCCCACGGCCCGACCTGCCACACGGGGTCGAAAACCTGCTTCGGAGAGGCCGTGCCCGAAACCGAAGGTTTCATCCGCTACCTGCAAAGCGTCATCCGGGGACGTCACGCCGAGATGCCCGAAGGCTCCTACACCTCGAAGCTCTTCAACCGCGGCGTGAACAAGATCGCGCAGAAGGTCGGCGAGGAGGCTGTGGAGACCGTCATCGAGGCCGTGGCCCAGAACCGCGAGGCGATGATCTACGAGGCTTCGGACCTCGTCTACCACCTGCTCGTGCTGCTCGAAGCCACCGGATGCTCGATCGCCGACCTCGAAAAAGAGTTGGCGCGCAGGCACTCCTGACCCCTCCCGGAAGCGTTCCGACACCCGGAAAAGCCGCTTCGGGCGAAAGAATGTAACGAATTGTTTGCTTTTTTCGCCCGAAGCGCTTATTTTTGCAATCGAACACCGTCAGCATCAGCGTCAAAGACTGCATGAAAACCGTAATCACATCCGAATACGAAGCCCTGTTCCGCCAACATTTCCGGCTGGCGACACTCTATGCCGAACGCATCGTCGGTTCAGCCCACGAAGCCGAGGACATCGTGCAGGAGGTCTTCATCGCGCTGCTCGACGTCGATTTCAGCCAGATCCGCCAGAAGGAGAGCTATCTCTACCGCTGCGTGCGCAACGCGGCGCTCGACCACCTGCACGCCCGGATGAAGAACCGCTTCTACGACATCAACTCGAAGGAGACGGTGCGCCTGGCCGCCGAAGAGAACGCCCCCGGCGACGAACAGGCTATGATCGAGCAGATTGCGGCCATCTACCGCCGGATCGAGGCGCTGCCCGAACAGGGACGCCGCATCTTCAAGATGATCTGCATCGAGCACAAAAGCTACGTCGAGACGGCCCGCCTGCTTTCGCTCTCGCTCCACACCGTGAAGACCCACATGTCGCGCTCGTTCAAAGCCCTGCGCAAAATATCGATGTTCTTCCTCACGCTTTTTTAGGTCCCGGACAGCCGGAGTCCGCCCCCCCCGAATCCGATTTTAATCCGACCCGATTTCGCCCCACCGCACCGAAAGGACGAAATCCCGATTCCGCTTTTGTGTTACAATCCGTAACCCACCTGCAAATTTTTCACAAAAAAACGCCGGCATTGTATGTCCGGCGTTCGTTTTTTCGGTCTATTCCATAGGAAACGTTGTTTCCGGCCACACCGACCAACCTGAAAACACGGAAAACGACATGAGTTTCGAAAACCAGATCAAAGAAATACTCAAAGCCCGCCTCGAGGGAACCGCCACCGAAGAGGAACTGGCGATCCTCCGGGAGTGGCTCGACCGCTCGCCGCAGAACCGGGAGTTGGCGGAACTGCTGGAGGAGTCGGCGGAGAACCTTCCGCTGCTGGGCCGGATATACGGCTACGACGAACAGCGCGTATGGGGCAACATCCGCAAGGCGGCCCGCAAGCGCCGGATGCGCATGCTGGCTGCCACGGCCCGGAAATACGCGGCGGTCGCCGCCGTGGCGGCGCTGCTGGCCGGCGGCGGCTGGTGGACGCTCGGCCGCCGGGCCGAACGGCTCGCACGGCAGGCTTACATCGAGCAGCTGACGCCCGGGGTACGGGGCGCCGTGCTGACCCTTTCGTCGGGCGAGAACGTCGCGCTCGAAGCGGGCGGGCAGCGGATGCTCGTCGAACAGGACGGCACGCGCCTCGAGATCGCCGGCGAGGAGCTGGCCTACCACAAGGTGGAGGCCGAGCAGGAGATTCCGATGACGAACACCGTCACCGTACCGCGCGGCAAGGAGTTCTCGCTCCGCCTCTCGGACGGCACGCAGGTATGGCTCAACTCCGAGTCGAGCCTCGTCTTCCCGGTCCGCTTCGGCGACGGGCCGCGCGAGGTGACCGTGACGGGCGAAGCCTACTTCGACGTGGCGCACGACGCCTCGCGGCGGTTCGTGGTCCACGCCGACACGGTTTCCGTAAGCGTCTACGGCACGGCGTTCAACATCTCGTCCTACGCCGACGAGGGCGCGATCGAGACCACGCTCGTGAGGGGCAGCGTCGAGGTGCGGAGCGGACACCGCCGCGCAATGCTCCAGCCGGGCCAGCAGGCCCGCGTGGGGCGCGAAGGGGCTATCTTCGACGTGCGGCAGGTCGCCGCCGAAGATTACGCCGCCTGGACCCGGGGACTGTTCACCTTCAACGACGAGACGATCGCCTCGATATGCCGCAAACTCTCGCGCTGGTACGGCGTGGAGATCGTCCCGCGGGGCGTCGACGCCGACAAGGTGCGCTACACGGGCGTCGTGAAACGCTACGAAACCTTTGCCGAAATGGCCCGTCTGCTGGCGCGCACCGATCAGATACGCGCCGATGTCGAGGAGGGGAAGATCGTGCTCTGCATCGACCGTGACGACGATTGATGCCGGTTAGTTGGGAAGCCGCCCGACGGGGCGGCATTCGTGTCACTTAAAACACAGCTATTATGAGGAAACTTTACCTATCAGTATCGCACCGAAGGCCATGGCTTGCCGTGTGCATGTGGCTGCTGGCGATTTCCGTCTGGGGCGCGCCGCGGCAGGCGACGGCGAGCGAAGCCTACCAGCAGCGCAGGGAACGCATCTCCGTATCGTTCCGCAACGCGTCGCTGGCCGAAGTTCTCCAACGGATCAAACAGCAGACGGGATATTACATCCTCTATAATAGCGACGCCGTGCGGGGAATCGGCGGCATCTCCTTCAGCAAGGCCGACGCCCCGGTGCGCGAAGTGCTCGACGAAGCGCTGCGCGGCACGCGGCTCGAATACTCGATCGACGACGACACGATCGTGATCCGTGGCCGAAGCGGGGGGGGGAACGCCTCCGCCCCGCAGAAAGCCCCGGACAAGGTCGTCAGCGGACGTGTGACGGACACGGCCGGCGCGCCGCTCGTGGGCGTGAACATCCTGATCCAGGGGACCGCCACGGGAGTCGTGTCGGGGTCCGACGGCGGATTCTCGATCCGCATGCCCGAGGGCCGCGACAACCTGATCTTCTCCTACATCGGCTACGTCTCGCAAACGCTTCCCTCGGCACAGACCAGACTAGTCAGGCTGGTGCAGGACGAACAGGAGATCGAAAACGTCGTGGTGACCGGCATCTTCACCCGCAAGAAGGAGAGCTACACGGGTTCGGCCACGACCATCACGTCGGGCCAGCTGGCCCGCGTGAGTAACCGCAACGTCTTCGAGAGCCTGAAAAACATCGAGCCATCGCTCTACATCATGGACAACACGCTGATGGGCTCCGACCCCAACACGCTGCCGGACATGCAGCTGCGCGGTATCACCACCTTCCCCTCGGAATCCACGGGCGTCAGTATCAAGGGCAACTACCAGAACCGCCCCAACCAGCCGCTGTTCATCCTCGACGGGTTCGAAACCACGGCCGAGAAGGTGATGGACATGGACATGACCCGTATCGAGAGCATCACCATCCTCAAGGACGCCGCGGCCAAGGCGCTCTACGGCTCGAAGGCCGCCAACGGCGTCATCGTCATCGAGACCAAACGCCTGGCCGGCAATCAGGAGCTGGTGACCTACACCGGAAGCATCGAGGTGTCGATGCCCGACCTAACGAGCTACAACCTCTGCAACGCCTGGGAGAAGCTCGAGGCCGAGCGCATCGAGGGCGTCTACACCTCGGCGAATCCCCAGACGCAGGTGGATCTCACCAAACGCTACAACGCACTCAAAGCGCAGGTGCTCGGCGGACTGGACACCTACTGGCTCGCAAAACCCCTGCGCACGGGCGTCGGCCACAAACACACCCTCTCGGTCGAACTGGGCGACAGCCGCAAACTGCGGGCGATGATCGACTTCTCGTACAACAACGTGGCGGGCGTGATGAAGGGTTCGGAGCGCACGGTGCTCTCGGGCGACGTGAACGTTTCGTACCGCAAGAAAAGCTTCCTGTTCCGCAACATATTGAGCGTCAGCAACACCAGGAGCGACAACTCACCGTGGGGCGATTTCGGGGACTACGCCCGGATGAATCCCTACTGGAGCGCCGTCGATCCCCAGACGGGCCAGATCGCCCGCTGGGCCTACGACGAAGTGGCCAACCCGATGTACGACGCCACGCTCGGAACGCTCGACCGCGAGACCTACACCAGCGTGACGGACAACTTCTACGCCGAATGGCAGGCCACCGAGGCGCTGAAACTCACCGCCCGCCTCGGCATCGCCGTAAAGCGCAGCGACGCCGACGAATTCTATCCGGCCAAGCATTCGAAATTCGCCACCTCGGCCTACGAAAGCACGAGCATGCAGCTGCGCAAAGGCTCCTACCAGCTCGACAACGGCAAGAGCAGCGACATTTCGGGCGAAATCTACGCCAACTACGCCAAAAACTGGGGCAGGCACTACCTCTACGTCAACGCCGGCGGCCGGATCGCCGAAAACACGTACAGCGCCTACCAGCACTACGCCGAGGGATTCCCCAACAGCCAGACGGCCGACATCACCTTCGCCCGGCAGTACGCCCAGGACAAAAAGCCCGTCGGCATCTCGTCGATCACGCGCGAAATCAGTTTCCTGGGAACCGCGTCGTACAGCTACGACGACCGCTACAACGTCGACCTCACGTTCCGCGAAAGCGCCTCGTCGCTCTACGGCGCCGACAACCGCTGGTCGTCGGCATGGAGCGCCGGCGTGGCGTGGAACCTCCACAACGAACCCTTCCTGCGCGATCAGGACGTTTTGAAACAATTCAAGATCCGCGCCTCGGCCGGACTGACGGGCAACCAGAACTACGACACCAACGAAGTGCTGGCCACCTATCTCTACTACACCGGGGCCACCTACCACGGACAGACGGGCGCCTACCTCTCGAAGATGCCCAACCCCGCCCTCAAATGGGAACAGCGCATGGACTACAACGTGGGCGCCGACATTACGGTCCACCGCGCAACGATCGCCTTCGACTACTACAACTCGGTGACCGAGAACATGCTCACCGACGTGGCAATCCCCACCTCCACGGGTTTCGACACCGTGAAGGACAACCTGGGCAAGGTCCGCAACCGCGGCATCGAGGCCAAATTGAGCTATACGCTCTGGCAGGGCAAACAGGGCTTTTTCAACCTCTTCGGCTCGATCGCCTATAACAAGAACATCATCATCAACCTCTCCGAAAGCCTCAAGGCCTACAACGAAAAGATGATGGCCCAGGCGCAGGACAAGAGCAACTCGACGCCCGTGCTGATCTATCAGGACGGAATGCCGATGAACGCCATCTGGGCCGTGCCGTCGCTGGGCATCGACCCCACGACGGGTCAGGAAATCTACGTCAGGAAGGACGGCACGCTGACCTACGAGTACGACGCGCAGGATCAGGTCGTGGCCGGCATCAGCGACCCCAAGTACCGCGGCAACTTCGGCTTCGCGGCCGAATACAAGGGCTTCGGGTTAAGCGCCACCTGCACCTTCCTCGGCGGCGGGCAGCGGTACAACACCACGCTGGTCAACAAGGTCGAAAACGTCGACATCCACTACAACGTCGACCGCCGCGTGCTCTACGGCCGCTGGCAGACCCCGGGCCAGAACGCCATGTTCAAGAAACTCGGCTCCTACACCGACGAAAACGGCAAGCAGCACGACGAAAAGACCCGGGCCACGACGCGCTTCGTGCAGGACAACAACGAGCTGACGTTCTCGTCGCTGAGCCTCTATTACGAATTCAACCCGCGGCTGATCAGCAAAATCCGCCTCAAGCGGCTCAAGCTGGCCTTTTACATGAACAACATCGCCACGCTCTCGTCGATCCGCATCGAGCGCGGCACGACCTATCCCTTCGCACGGAGCATGTCGTTCCAGCTGACCGGAACCTTCTAACACAAACCACCGAAGCCATGAAAAACAGCATCAAATACCTCCTTCTGTCCGCCGCAGCCCTCGCAGCCGTCTCGTGCGAGAGCTGGCTCGACGTGACGCCCCCGTCGGAAATCCGCGCCGAGGCCCACTACTCCTCGGCCGAAGGCTTCCAGCAGACGCTCATCGGCTGCTACCTCGCCATGGGCGAAACCGACCTCTACGGCGAAAACCTGACGTGGCACATGGTCGAAATACTGGGCCGCCAGTACGACGCCCGCAAGAACACCGCCGCGGACGACTACGACCTCGACCGCTACAACTACAAAACCACGAAATCCACCGAAGTGATCGAAAAGGTCTGGGAGAAATCCTACTCGGTGATCGCCAACGTCAACGACGCCCTCGACCACATCGACCGCCGGAAGGACGAACTCGACTCGGTCAACTACCGCATCATCAAGGGCGAACTGCTCGCCGTGAGGGCCTACATCCACTTCGACCTGATACGCCTGTTCGGGTGCAGCGACCTGGCCGGACGCACCGACCTGGAGAGCCGTCACACGGTCCCCTACCTGACGAGCGTCGACAAGGACGCGGCGCCGCAGCTGACCTACGCCGAGACGCTCCGCCGCATGATCGCCGACCTCACGGAGGCCGCCCGCCTGCTGGAGATCGACCCCATCCGGGCCAGGTATCCCGAAAGCATCTATACCGAAGCCAACGTCGACAAATTCTACGATTACCGCTACATGCACCTGAACTACTTCGCCGTCAAGGCCCTGCTGGCGCGCGTCTGCATGTGGGAAGGCAGCGACGAAAACAAACACACCGCGTTGCTGGCCGCCCTCGAAGTGATCGACGACCCGGCATCGGTCGGAATCGCCGGCGGGCTGACGCTGCGCACGTTCACCGACTCCGCCAAGGCCCCCACGACCGAGATGTGCTTCCCGAGCGAACATATCTTCGCGCTCGGCGTCACGGACATGGCCAAGAAGATCGCAAGCAACCTCAACCGCGAATATTCGGAACAGGACCGCCAGTACCGCACGCTGTGCATCAAGAACTCGGTCGCCGACGATCTTTTCGAAATCAAGGGCGCCGGCATCTCCGACTGCCGCTACAAACAGCTCTACCACAACACCAACTACTGGCCCGAGGGGACCAAGACCCCTTCGAAGCTCTATCAGCAGACCTCGACGGGCGCCGACTACCGCCACAAGGACCTGATGCCGCTGATCCGCCTGCCGGAGATGTACTACATCGCCGCCGAGTGCCGCATCTCCGGTCCGGACAAGGACCTCGGCGAAGCCCGCAGCCTGTTGCAGGAGGTGCGCAAGGCCCGCGCGGTCTACGAAGAACTGGATGCCGACCTCGACGAGGCGGGCCTGATGGCCCAGCTCGAAAAGGAGTACCGCAAGGAGTTCATCTGCGAAGGCGTGGTCTTCTATTTCTACAAGCGGCTGGGCTACGAGAAACTGCCCCGCCAGAGCGACGTGATGAGCGGCAGCAAGGTCATCGACGACGCCGTCTACATGCTGCCCTACCCCGATTTCGAAATACAGTCGGGACGCGTACAGTAAGTCGAACGATTAATTGTTGAGAAGCATGAAAAAACTGATCTGCATACTGCTGGCCGCGGCGACGGCGGCCGGCTGCGAAAAGGACGACCCGACACGCTACGACATGTCGCAGGGAAGGGTCTGCTTCCCGGGGGCTGCGCCCAACGAAACGGCCGAATATCCCGGATACTCGAATTCCGACAGCACGTTCTACGCCTCGATGACCTTCAAGCAGCAGCCCGAAGGGGTCGCCGAGGCGGTGATCGAGGTCCCGGTGAAACTCATCGGCGGGGCCTCCGGCTCCGACCGGAAAATCGGCGTCCGCGTTCTCGAAGAGGGAACCACGGCGCAGCCCGGGCAGTACGAAATCCTCGGCGCGGAGGTTCCGGCCGGGAAGACCTACGGCGCCATCCGCATCGAGGTCGCCAAATCGGCCGAACTCGACACGCAGCAGCGCGAACTGACGCTCTGCCTGACCGATTCGCCCGACCTCCGGGTGGGACCGGACCTCTACCTGAAAGCCAACGTCTCGTGGCACAACATGCTGCCGCGGCCCGCGACGACCAAGCAGTGGTCCACCTACAACGCCTTCATCGAATCGGAGGCATCTTCGGGCAGCTCGTCGACGGAGGCTTACAGCCAGGCCGGCCACCAGCTGCTGCTGGACATCTTCGGCTGGGAGGTGTTCCCCGACTGGGGACCCGATTACAGCTACTACATCGACGCCTGGCGCGCCAGGGCACAGGCCTGGTACGACGAATGGAAGGCCGCCAACCCCGGGCAAAAACGCATCCACGAATCAGGCTCCATGAAGGGCCGGGAGGTAACGATCCGCACCAAGTAAACGACGAACGACCATGAGAAAACACACCCTATATCTGTTGCTGGCAGGCTGGGGCCTGCTCGCCGCGTCGTGCTACGACGACAAAAGCACGTTGCAGACCACCCATATCCCGCCCGTGGAGATCGAAGTGCCGGAAGCCATCGCCTCGCAGCTGACGGTGGTGCACAACGCACGGCTCGACATCACGGGCATCCGCATCACCAAAGACGGCCGGGAGAATCCCGAGGAGCTTACCTACGAATGGACGGTGAGTCAGACCGACAACGACTCGGAGGCGATTTCGCTCGCCACGACGCGCGAGTTCCACGAAGTGATCGACCTGCCGATCTCCTCGAAAGGCTACCTGTTCCTGCTGACGGTCACCGACACCGCCCACGACCTGAAGTACCAGTACAAGTGGACGCTCATCGTGACGGCCCAATTCAACGAAGGGCTTGTGGTGGCCTACACCCGGGACGGAACCACCTCGGACCTGGGACTGATCATGCACCCGCAGCTGACCGAGACCTACTCGGGCGCGGAGCAGGGAACCGTCGAAAAGGAGCTGATCAGCCGGCGCAACGGCAGTCCGTTCCCCTCGGCGGTCACCCACATGCTCTACACCTACGACAAAACCGACAAGAAAAACATCCTCTGGGTGTCGACCGACGACGACCTGATGCGCGTGGAGACCGATTATTACGAAATCCTGGGCCATAAGGAGGATGCGTTCGTCTACCTGCCCGGAAAGCTCGACATCCGGAGCCTGCTCAACACCTACCAGTGCACGATGATCCTCAACGACGGCGACATTTACGAAACGCTGCTCAGCCGCGGCCGGATCTCGACGCCCGTCAGCGGAACCGAAACCATGACCGTCGACAACGGCGTCGTTTCGGCCCACTCCGCTCCGGGCAGCACCCGCAAACCCAGCACGATCTTCTACGACCGGGAACAGGGCAAGTTCTGCTACGGCTACAACCAGACGTTCTACGCCTGCGGCAGCGTGGGTTCGTCGCCCTTCGACCCGGGGAACGCCCCCGGCCTGCGGTGCATCGCGGGCGGCATCAGCATCGACAACGCCACCCACACCCTGCTGATGCGGAAAGCCGACGGCAACCATGCGCTCTACACCTTCGGCAACTACTCCGCTTCGGCCGGCGCACCCGCCGCCAAGCTGATCTACGAAATCCCGGCGGAGGCCAACGCCCTCATCGCCGAAGCCGTGAGCTTCGTCTTCTCGCGATTCGACCCGATCCTCTACATCGCCACCCGCAGCGCCATCTACAAGGTGATCTTCACGACGGGCAGCGTCAATTTCGACCCGGCGCCCGTCTTCACGGCCCCTGCGGGCGAGCACATCACCCTGGCCCGCCTCTACCTGCAAGGCTACTACGCCATGGAGAACTACGACGGCTCGTCGACCCTTCCGAGCAACGCCTCGCTGGCATGGAGCAGCCGCGCGGTGACGGTGGTCACCTCGAAGGACGACGGGAACGACAAGATACACGTCGTGCCGCAGATCAACTTCGGCAGCGGACAGCTCGACCAGCCGAACGCGCTGGTGTTCGACGGCTTCGGCAAGATACTCGACTTCACCGTCGCCGGGCTTTACAAGTAGCCCGCACCGGCGTCGAAACACGCCCCATGCCGCAGATATTTTCAGAGCGTCTGCGGCATTTTTTTACTTTTTTGATTATATTTGCCTCGGTTTCACCCCCGAAAAGCGGCGGAAACCGCCCAAAACAAAAAAGCATCAGGACGGACCCGACAAATGCACAGCGAATCCAAACGGTATGATTTCGAACGGCTCTACATCGACTGCCAACCCCGGTTGACGGCCTATGCGCTGCGTTTCGTCAACAACCCCATCGAGGCGCAGGACCTGGTTCACGACTGCTTCATGGCGCTGTGGGACCGGCAAGCCCCCCTCGACCCCGAAGAGGCCCGCATGCTGCTGTTCGCCATGACCCGCAACCGATGCCTCAATTACCTGAAGCACAAAAGCATCGTCGACCAATACACGATCAGCTGCCTGGCCCGGGCGAAAATCGGGGAGGAGCGTCTTTACAACTACGATTTCTCCTTCGCCGAAAACGGGCATCCCTACCTGTACCAGGAGTTGGAACAGCAGATACAGCGCATCATGGACTCGCTGCCCGCACGCTGCCGCGAAGTGTTTTTGCTCAGCCGGTTCCAGGGGTTGAAGAACCGGGAAATAGCCGAACGGCTCCACATCTCCCTGCATACGGTCGAGCGGCACATCCAGCGCGCCCTGCGCATCTTCGCCGAAGCCCTCGAACGCGAACAATCCATTTACCTGCAAATACTGATCCTCGCCTGGCTGATGAACCAGCCGTCCTGAAGCCTTCCAGAGGCGAATTTCAAAAAATATGCGATTTTTTCCGGAACCGGGGGGGGTAAAATCCGCCCCGATTGTTGTATGTATGTATGCGTACAACAACCGACCCCATGAACGAAAGCCTGAAAGAACTCGCCGTCCGCTATTTCGAAGGACCCATCGCCCCCGAAGAAGAGTGCGAACTCTTCGGATTCCTCGCCGCCTCGCCGGAAAACGCCGCCCTGATGCGCGAATGGGAACGCGAATGGAAGCAACGGCACGTGCCGTCGGCCGACGTCCTCCGTTCGCTCGCCCGGCTCAACGGAAAAATAGAACGGCGCGAGAACCGAATCCGCGCCCGCCGGCGCTGGCTGCGGTTCTCGGCGGCAGCAGCCGTGCTCATCCTGATCTCGGCCTTCACCACCCGGCACCTCATACACACCGAAGACCCCGTGCAAATGTTCTCCGTACAGGCTCCCCAGGGAACCAACAGCCGCATATCGCTGCCCGACGGCAGCCAGGTGTGGCTCAACGCCGGATCGACCCTGAACTACCGGTCGGATTTCAACCGCTCGTCGCGCGACATCGGCCTTTCGGGCGAAGCCTACTTCGAGGTGGCCCGCAACGCCGACCTCCCCTTCCGGGTGCAGGCCCGGGGCTGCACGTTCACCGTGCTGGGCACCCGGTTCAACATCTCGGCCTACGACGAAGACCCCGACGTATTGGCCGCGCTGATGGAAGGCTCGCTGCAATTCGAATCGTCCCGCAGCACGGAAACGATGGTTCCGGGCGACCTGATCACCTACGACTGCCGGACGATGGAGGCGTCGCGCAGGCAGGTCGACACCGACCAGTTCCGCAGCTGGATCGACGGCATCATCCGCTACGACGCGATCTCCCTCCCGGCCCTGCTCCGGCGGCTCGCCCGCGAATACGACGTGAAGATCGAACTCTGCACCGACGCGTTCGACGACAAGACCTTCCGCATATCGCTCACCGAGGCGCAGGACATCGAATCAATCATGGGCGGGTTGTGCGACATTCTGCCGATCAGCGTCAGGCGCGACACCTGCGGTTACCGCGTCGACAGCCGCCCCCGAAAAACCAAACCCTGAAAAACTTCTTTCCAAACAAACCTAAATCTTAAAAACTTATGCATGTAAATCTCCTATTCAAGAAGATTGCAGCGTTGATCCCGTGCCTGCTGCTGACAGTCGCCCTCAACGCGCAAACCGTCACCAAAGCCTTCCGGAGCGTTCCGCTGAAAACGGTGCTGGAAGAGGTGGAGCGGCAAACCGGCTACTCGATCCTCTTCGAAAACGAGGACGTCGACGTCAGCAGGCCGGTCACGGCAACGTTCAAGGACGCAACGCTTCAGACCGTGCTCGACACGGTGCTCGACAAATCGCTGCGCTATACCGTCAAAGGGGGGGGGAAACTGGTCACTATCTCCCGGCGCTCGCCGGTCTCCGCCCCGACGGCCCCGAACGGGGAGATGACCGTCGCCGGAACGGTCATCTCCTCGGCCGACAACCAGCCCATCGTCGGAGCCAACATCTATGTTGAGGGCACGAACGTCGGCACGACCACCGACGCCGGCGGCAACTACAAACTGACCTTGCCCGCTTCGGCCAAGACGGTCACCGTTTCGTTCCTGGGCTACGACACCAAGAAAATTTCCGTCCGGGACATCCACCTCTTCAAACTCATCACGCTGGCCGACGCTTCGAACAAACTCGAAGACGTGGTGGTGGTCGGCTTCGGCGTGCAGAAGAAAGAGTCGCTCGTGGGCGCCGTGCAGTCGGTCAAGCCGAGCGACCTGCAAACCTCGTCGAGCAACCTCTCGACCTCGTTCAGCGGCAAGATCGCCGGCGTGATCGCCGTGCAGAAATCGGGCGAGCCGGGCGCCGACGGCGCCAATTTCTGGATCCGCGGAATCTCGACCTTCGGATCGGGACAGTCGCCGCTGCTGATCCTCGACGGCGTGGAAATCACCAACCAGATGCTCAACAACATCCCGCCCGAGACCATCGAGTCGTTCTCGGTGCTCAAGGACGCCACGGCCACGGCCCTCTACGGTTCGCGCGGAGCCAACGGCGTGATGATCATCACCACGAAAAACGGCCGCGACTCGGAGAAAATGACCATCAACCTGCGCGCCGAGTTCGGCGCCTCGGCCCCGACCCGCGTTCCGAAGGTCGCCGACGGCATCACCTACATGGAGACCTTCAACGAGGCCCGCACCACGCGCGGAGAAAAGCCCTATTACAGCAACGAGAAGATCATGGGAACCAAACTGGGACTCGACCCCTACGTCTACCCCAACGTCGACTGGTACGACATGCTGTTCAAGGACTGCACCTTCAACCAGAACTTCAACTTCAACATGACGGGCGGAGCCAAGAAGATCGACTACTTCCTCAACGCCTCGGTCTACAACGAGAACGGCATCATGCGCAAGCCCGAAGCCTCGAAATTCGACACCAACATCAACGCCCAGAAATACCTGTTCCAGGCCAATGTCTCGGCCGACGCCACCAAGACCACCCGCGTATCGCTGAAGATGAACACCCAGCTGCACTACCGCCACGCCCCGATCCAGAGCGTCTCTGACCTCTTCGCCTACGCCATGACCGGCATGCCCTGCGAATTCCCCGCGACGCTGCCCGGCGAGGAATCGGACACGTTCGTGCGCTTCGGAACCAACAACGCCTGGAACAGCGGCTTCTTCACCAACCCCTACGCCCAGCTGTGCCGCGGCTACGGCGACCAGTTCCGCGGCCACTTCACTTCGGCGCTGACCGTCAACCAGAACCTCGACTTCATCACCAAGGGCTTGAGCGCAACGGGCATGGCGACCTTCTACAACCGCGTCTACTCGGCCGTCTACCGTTCGTTCACGCCGTTCATGTACCAGCTGACCGACTACAATATCGACGAGGCGGGCAATTACAGCTACACCAGCAACTCGACCAACACCGGAACCACCTACCTGGGCACGACGCGCGGCAAGGACGGTTACCGCGAGCTGGCGTTCCAGGCCAAGATCGACTACGCCCGCACGTTCGGCAAACACGATGTCGGAGCGACGATCGTCTACATGCAGAAGGAGCGCAACATGAACATCTCGGACGAGCAGGAGTACGCCGCGCTGCCCTACCGCCAGCAGGGACTCGCCGGGCGCGTCACCTACGGCTTCGACAAACGCTACCTGTTCGAAGCCAACTTCGGCTACAACGGCTCGGAGAACTTCGCCGCGGGCAAACGTTTCGGATTCTTCCCGTCGGTGGCCGTGGGCTGGGTGATTTCGAACGAGCCGTTCTGGAAGGGGATCAAGGAACAGGTCAACCTGTTCAAACTCCGCGCTTCGTACGGGCTGGTCGGCAACGACGTGATCTCGAAGGATTATGCGGACCGCTTCCCCTACCTCACGACCGTCGACATGGGACAGGGCTACGACGTCTATATCGGCAACAACTTCGAGCGTAAGTACGGTCCCATCCTCTCCGTCTACGGCAACCCCAACGCCACGTGGGAGGAGAGCCGCAAACTCGACATCGGCGTGGAGATCGGCCTGTTCGACAGCCTGAACATCATCTTCGACTGGTTCAAGGAGAAACGCTCGGGCATCTTCATGCAGCGCACGTCGCTGCCCTCGACCTTCGGCATGTCGGGCATCACGCCGTGGGCCAACATCGGCAAGGTCGACAACAGCGGCGTCGACATCTCGGTCGACTACAACAAGGCCTTCTCGAAGGACCTGATCCTCTCGCTGCGCGGCACGTTCACCTACGCCCACAACGAGATCGTCGAAATGGACGAACCCAAATACAAATGGGCCTACCAGTACAAGGCCGGACATCCGATCAACTCGATCCAATGCCTGATCGCCGAAGGGCTTTTCAGGGACGAGGAAGAGATCGCCTCCTCGCCCTCGCAGGACATCTACGCCACGACCTACCCCATCCGCCCGGGCGACGTGAAATACCGCGACCTGAACGATGACAAGATCATCGACGACAACGACATGTGCTGGACGGGCAACCCGACCGTCCCGGAGATCATCTACGGATTCGGCTTTTCGCTCAAATACAAGGGATTCGACTGCTCGGCCTTCTTCCAGGGACAGGGCAAGGTGTCGATCCTCATGTACAACTACCACCCCTTCGCGACAGCCGCGACGCCCGGTTCGGGACTGATGCAGTGGATCGCCGACGAACACTGGAGCGAGGACGACCCCAATCCCAAGGCTCTCTACCCGCGCCTGTCGCCGCTGTGGAACAACAACAACACCAAGGCCAGCACGCTCTACGTGCGCAACGGCAAGATGCTGCGCCTGAAGACCGCCGAGATCGGCTACACCTACAAGAAAATGCGCGTCTACGTCTCGGGAACCAACCTGCTGACCTTCGCCCCGTTCAAGTACTGGGACCCCGAAAAGGGTTCGGGCAACGGCCTGGGATACCCGCTCCAGCGGACGTACAACCTCGGATTCCAGTTCAATTTCTAACCCAAACACAGCAAAAGACCATGAAAAAGATAATCTTCGCACTTTCACTGCTGCTGCTATGCTCCTGCTCCTACCTCGACGTGGTGCCCGAAGGCAAAGCCACCGAAGAGGATATCTGGAAAACGGAGGAGCAGGCCGAGAACTACCGCTACTACATGCAGACCTACATGCCCAACCTGATCGGGTACGACTGGTCGCCCGACCAGTTCGCCGGCGACGACTTCATCACCGGAGCGCGCGGCACGACCTACTATTTTTCGAGCAAGAGCCTGCTCTACGGCGAGGAGAACGCCAACCTGACCTATTTCGGCCGCTGGGCCCCGAACTGCACCAGCGGCGGCACGAACTACGACATCTACCGCGGCATACGCTACTGTTTCTACCTGCTGGACAACATCTACAAAGTTCCCGCAGTCTCGCAGGAAAACGCCGACCGCTACGCGGGCGAAGCGTGGTTCCTCGTGGGATATTACCACCAGTGCCTGCTCGAATACTACGGACCGATCGTACTGGTCAAGAAGTTCATTCCCATCGACGCGCCCGAATCGGAGATCCTCACTCCGCGGACGCCTTACGACGAGTGCGTGAAGTACATCGCCGAGTGTTACGACCGGGCCGCCGGGCTGCTGCCCGACGTGGTCGGCGAGTCCGAACTGGGACTTCCCACGAAAATGGCCGCGCTCAGCTACAAGGCCCGCCTGCTGCTCTACGCCGCCTCGCCGCTGGTCAACGGCAATCCCGACTACATAGGGTTCAACAACCCCGACGGCACGCCCCTGATGAGCACGACCTACGATCCGGAAAAGTGGAAACGGGCGCTGGACGCGGCAGCGGCGGCGATCGCCCTCGCGGACGAGATCAATCCCGACACGAAAAAGCCGAAATACGACCTCTACACCTCGGCCGATTCGAGCCTGCCCGACGACGAACGCGGCCGCAAGAACTACCACGACACCTTCGTCGAAGAGCCTTGGAACGGAGCCGAATTCATCCTGGCCAAAGGCGCGCAGAGCGGCATTCAGGCTTTGCAGCGCTACGGCGGACCGCGTTCGATCAAGGGCAACATGTCGAAAGGCTGGAAAACGACTCTCGTGCCGACGATGGAGGCCGTCGAGATGTACTACACCAAGAACGGGCTGCCGCTCGACGTCGACCCGCTGACCAAGGACGAGGACCTGTACAGCGTCGCCCCGGGCGACAACACCGCCCGCCTGCACCGCAACCGCGAACCCCGCTTCTACGCCTCGATCGGTTTCGACCGCGGCACGTTCGAGATCGACGACAAAATCCTCACGCTCCAGCTCCGCGGCGGCGAACTGCACGGCTCGACGCTCAAGGAGACCGACGAATACCAGAGCTGCACGGGTTACCTCTGCCAGAAATGGATTCACAAATCGAGCACCTACAACCAGTCGAAGAACTCCTACAACTACCGCAAATACGCCTATCCCTACCTGCGGCTTCCGGAACTGTTCTACAACTACGCCGAAGCGGACTTCGAATACAACGGGTCGTTGAGCCCCTTGAGCCTCGAATACCTCAACCGGGTGCGCAAACGCTGCGGGCTGCCCCGCTTCCAGGATTCGTGGGCCTTGGTGGGCGGCATTCCCTCGGGCAGCGAACTGCGCAAGGTGCTGCACCAGGAGCGTTCGATCGAATTCCTGTTCGAAGGACGCCGTTTCCACGACCTGCGCCGCTGGAAGGAGGCTCCCGAGGTGATGAACAAGGAACCCCGCTCGTGGAACCGGGACGGAAAGACCCAGGAGGATTTCTACCAGGTGATCCCGGCCAATCAGGGAGGCCGCGTCCGCGTCTTCGAAGCGCCGAAGAGCTACTGGCTGGCCATTCCCATGAGCCAGATCAACAAGAATCCCAACCTGGTGCAGAACCCCGGCTATTAACCCATTGTCACACGCCAAACAACAAGATAAAGAGATGAAAAAACTGCTCTGTTCAATACTCGTCGGCCTGGCCGCACTGTCCGTAACGGGATGCGACGACGACGAAGTGAAAACCCCCGACTTCGCCGTATCGACGGCCCAATGGACCTTCTCCCAACAGGAAGGCATGCAGCGCATGATCGTATCGGCCCCCGGCGCATGGACGCTGACCGGCATTCCCGACTGGATGACCGTGACGCCCGCGGAGGCGGCCGGTCCCTGCGAGATCACGATGACCTACACGACCAACGAAACGGGCGCACCCCGCAAAGCCACGCTGACCGTCACCTGCGGGAACGAAACACGCACCATCGGCGTGGAGCAGGAAACTGTCGTTCCGGAATCTGCGGCCGGCAAAGGCCGCAGGTAACCGCCCGCCACGACCCGTAACCAGAAAAAATGTCACAAATTCATACTGCTGTGACATTTTTTTATGCCTTCCGCGTTCGTTTGCTCCGTTAAAATAATTACTTTTGTAAAAATTCACGAAAGCATTCGCAATCTCTTTCCTTTGTAAAACGAAACTTCCCGTTTTACAAAGAGGACGAACCGGGTGATTTTCGGACACGACAACCGCCAATCAAGAAACCTCTAATATTGAACTTATGAAATCGAACCCAAGCCGCACCCTGTTCCGCACGCTCTTCGCGACAGGCCTCCTCGCAGCCGGCCTCTGCTCCTGCTGCCCCAAACACAACACCCTCACCCAGGCCGAAATCGCCGA
>ERZ827363.369-NODE-369-length-48876-cov-10.090166_pt1 | contig 48876 bp, 34 predicted proteins | sample MGYA00519776_ERZ827363 | MGnify/ENA primary metagenome ERZ827363 (study PRJEB31778, sample SAMEA3449288) | human gut metagenome | biome: human gut; feature: human-associated habitat; material: faeces | place: United Kingdom | collected 2010/2012 ... | reverse complement strand
GTATTGTTTGTGTTGGTACTGCCAGCCCTGGTCAGAATGGAGAATCAGGTTTGTTCCGGCCGGGATCTTTGCAAACGCCTCGTCCAGCATGGTGGTTACCATGCTGAGTACAGGACGATCCGAGATGGTGTAACTGACCAGATCGTTGCTGTGCAGATCGAGAATCGGGGACAGATAGAGCTTTTCTCCGAACAAACTGAACTCTGTCACATCCGTGACCCATTTCTGATTCGGCTTTTCGGCATGGAAATCCCGATTTAGCAGATTTGGTGCGATTTTGCCCACTTCTCCCTTATAAGAGCGATACTTCTTCATCCTGACACGGCAAACTAAGCCCAACTCTTTCATAAGCCGCTGGACAGTCTTGTGGTTCAGGAGGAAATTGCGCTTGCGAAGTTCTGCCGTGATCCGGCGATAGCCGTACCGGCCCCTGTTTTCGTGGTAAATCGTTGTGATTTCTTCCTTAACAGATGCATATTTGTCTTCTTTCTGCATCTGCTTCAAATGATAGTAGAAAGTGGCACGGGGTAGTTGAGCGATTGAGAGAAGAATATCCAGAGAATGTCTTTGCCTCAGCTTTTGAACTACCTGCGTTTTCTGCGCTGGCGTCGCTCGTCTTCCAAAACCAAGGCTTGCAAATTTTTTAGGTAGTCATTCTCCGCACGCAGTCGCTGCACTTCGGCCAACAGATCTTCTTCTACCTCTTTTGGCAGCTTCTTTGACCGACCAGTGCTGCTGCGGCCCCGTCGCTCAACCGACAAGCCTTCCGGCCCTTCTTCCAAATAAATGCGTTCCCAGCGCTCTATAATTTTATGGTCGTTAATTCCAAATTCCTGCATTGCTGCATAGATACTCAGATGTTCTTTTTTCATGGTTTCTACAACCATTTTCTTGAACTCCGGCGTATATCGTTTGTTTGGTACTCCTTTTGGCATAGAAAAACACCCCACTTGTTAGATAGTATATCATACTGTCTAACAAATGGGGTGCTGTTCACTTATCAAGTGGGATTTTTTTCCAATGCTTTTGAAAAAGAAACCCGGCGCATATGGGGGCAGGGGAGAGGGCGTTGTGTTTTTATTGCGCAGTAGGGGCGGGGCATGCCCCGCCCGCGAATTTGCGTAACCCGCGACCTTACGGCTTTGTATCGTAGGGAGGGGTCTCGACCCCTCCTTGCTGCCTTACGGTAACGCGAACCTAGGATATTATGACATCGTGTCATAATATCTTACCCTGCGCTTCCAGCGCAAGCCCGATCAAGCGGTCGGCTTTGTCTGCCATAAACAGCGGGATATTCAAAACGTCCCCGTCAAATTTCAGGTTATCCAGCGAAAAACGGATGCGCAGCTTTACCTTGTCCGCAAACACTTCCTTGAACTTTTTCAGGCTGCGGCCGGTTGTGTTGGCCGCGGATTTTACCTCCACAGGGAAAATATCGTTGCCGCGCTGGATGAGAAAATCCACCTCATAGGGCGGGTTGGTTTGCGTCCAGTAGCGGGGCGTCACCTCAAACTGCGGGATCAGCGATTGCAGCACAAAATTTTCCGTCAGCGCGCCCTTGAACTCGGTAAACAGGCGGTTGCCCTCGCCAAAGGCCGTGGGTGCCAGCTGTGCAAGCCGACGCAGCAGCCCCACATCGACCAGATAAATTTTGAACGCCGACAGATCATCATAGGCGGCAATCTGCAGACCGGGCGCACTGCTGCGATAAATTTTGTGTACCAGCCGGGCATCGACCAGCCATTGCAGGGCGTCCTCGTACTCTCGCGCGCGGGCGCCTTCCTTGACGACCTTGTAAATAAATTTCTTGTTTTCCCGCGCCAGTTGGGAGGGGATAGACTTCCAGATCATGGAAATTTTGGGGAATTCGCTTGTCTGGGGGTGCTTGGCAAAGTCGCGCTCGTAGGCGGCGATAATGTCGGACAGCGCCGTCTGCATGGCGTCCACGTCCCGCGCCTGCGTCCACATCAGCACCGATTCCGGCATGCCGCCGGTGACGTAGTTCATCTTTAATTTCTCGTACAGCGGATTAAAAAACGCATCCAGCAGGGGAGTAAGGGTGTCCACGCTGTCCAGGTAGGCCGCCAGATTTTCGTCACCGTTGGCAAGCAGAAATTCCGAGAAGGTCATGGGGTCGATCCGCAAAAAGTTGACCTTGCCCACAGGAAAGGACGCGGGTTTTGCCAGCGCAATGCCCAGCAGCGACCCCGCGCAGGCAATGTGATATTGCGGCGCGTTTTCGCAAAAATACTTCATGGAGTTGATGACCTTGGGGCAGTCCTGCACTTCGTCAAAGATGATCAGGGTCTTTTCGGGCAGGATCTTTTGCCCGCTGGCGAGCATCAGATTTTGCAGGATTCTGTCTGTGTCCTTGGTAGTTTCAAAAAATTGCTTGTATTCCTCGTTTTCATCAAAGTTGAAATAGGCGGTGTTTTCGTAGTAACGGCGCCCGAATTCCTTCAGCAACCACGTTTTGCCCACCTGCCGCACGCCCTTGAGGATCAGCGGTTTGCGGTAGGGGGAGTTTTTCCATTTGAGAAGATCTTGTAATACATATCGTTCCATAGGCTCACCCATCACACTTTTATAATGGTTTATGTGGTGTTTCATCACACTTTTATTATATTAGATGTGTGAAAAATAGCAAGGCCTTTGAAAAAGAAGGAAAGTGAATGTAGGGGCGGGGCATGGCGGCAGCGCGACTTTGCGGCAATGCGAAATTTACGGGTCATTTGTAGGGGCGGGGCATGCCCCGCCCGCGACATGGCGGAAACGCGAAACCTGACGGGGGAACCTGAGATATTATGACATCATGTCATAATAGCGCCGCCGTGCGCGCACGGTTAGAATCTGCGCGGCAGGGTAGGGGAGAGGGGGAAGGCTTTCTCTACCCGCCCCTTTCGTTTTCGCCAATGGCGAAAACTCCACCTTATTTATTATCTTTTATCTTCAAAAAACCACGGGAAGGCAGAACGCCTTCCCGTGGTTTTTTTGCCTGAAATTTGTGTGTAAAATTTCTCTTTGTACTGTTTTACCGCGATACAGCGCCGAATTTTACCATAAAATCGTGTAAGATTTCTCGGCCTGTATCAGCGCATCCAAATTGCAAACGCCTGTTCCGCCGTGCGTTTTTCGTTAAATAGCTTGTGTATCAGGCGCGAAAAATCCCCGCGGCAGGTCAAACCGTCCAGCTCGATGATGATATTTTCGCCGTCCGAAACATATTTCAGCTTTCTTTCCATGTTGTACTTTTGCAGCCGCGCCGAACCGTACACGTCCACGCAGAACTCCAAAAATATGTTGATGGTGGCCGCGTCCTTTACGGCCGCCCATTCGCCCAGACGCCCGCCGACCAGCGCCGCATATTCCCGAAACGCCGGCACCGTGGTCTGCATCGCGTAGCGGTTGCTGCCCAGATCCGCAATGTTGAAGTAGCGGTCGGTGTCCAAAAAGTTTGTCTTGCGCTTGCGGGGTGCGTGGTCGGTGCGCTTGCCGTAGTTGGTGGGTTTTTTGGCGCGGCTGCGCTCCTCCTGCAGGAGCTTTTCAGTTTCGCGCATACGCTCTTTGGCCTCGGCGGCGGTTTTTGGGGGCTTGGTGCTGCGCTTGGGTTCCGTGATGCTTTGCGGCGTTGTGTCGGTGCCAGTTTTGTGGGTCTGGGTAAAGCGCAGCGGGTTTTCGGGGTCGGGCACCATCTCGGTGGCCAGCTGGGTGTAATCGTCGTCGCGGTCTAAAATGCGGCTGCCGCGCAGCTCAGACTGCATCTTTTCCCGCGGGTTTTTGTCCTCAAAAATAAAGGTGATGGCATGTACGCTGCGCCCGCGCCGTTCCACGATGTACGCCACCTTGATGTTGGAGTAGGTGTTGATATCCTCAATAGCGGGGTTCAGCACGCCGCGCCGAAAATCCGGAAACCGTTCGTACAGCGGGCGGCGCTTGTCCACGCCCTTTTTCTCGGCGGTCTCGTAGACTTCGCGGTATTCCTTGTCGCTGTCCAGACGCTCGTACACGTCCAGTCGCTCCCGCAGTTCCTCCAGCGTGAAAGTCCATTCGTGGCGGTTCTGGTAGGAGCGCAGCAGGGGATAGAGGTAAAAGCTGTACCGGCAGCGGAAGGGCAGCATATATTTCAGCTCGTCGGAGATGTAGTACAGCTTGTTGGCGTCGTCCACCTTCTGGTTGTACCGCGCCAGGCCGATTAGCTCCTTGGACACGGTGGAGGAAAACTGAAACTCCGCCAGACCGTCCTCCTTGGTCAGGGTGATGTGGTCGAACCAGTTGGTGACCATAAACTTGGTTTTGCCGTCGGGGTCGCTGTACTCAATGGCGAGGATCATCTTCTGCAGCGTGGTGATGATGTTCTGCTTCATGTTGGCATAGCTGGTCTTTTGCGACAGCCCGCAGACGCTTAGGTAATCGCGCAGGGCGATGGTGTAGGTTTGGTGTTCGTTGTCGTCGGGCTTGACCTTGCTGATGCAGTATAGCAGGAACCGCTGTTCTTCCAGCGAGAGGGTATACTGTGCGTTTTGGATCAGGTTGACCGACCGCACGACCTTTTGGTCGCGCTCGGTTTGTATGAGTTGTTTTTCATAGCTGACAGTGTTTTGCACAGACATGATTTTCTCCCGCCTTGTTTTTTTCAGGGTTAATTTATTTAATCTATTTAATTATTTAATATATATAAGGAGCGTGTAAGATTTCTCGGAAAACGTGGACATTTTTCTCGGTGAAAGTGGAGATTTTTCTCGCGAAACGTGGACATTTCTCTCGGTGAAATCGGCAGCGGTCCGGCGCGTACACGTTTTGATACTACTAGGATACCACAGGAGCGGGGCGGGAACAAGTTGATTTTTTTCTCGCTGAAAAAGGGGCAAATTTCAGGGTAAAACGAACACGCGCGCGGCTGGCAAGGGTAAAATATAGCGATACAGCGTATAATGCAAAATGAAACTGTGTAAAATTTCTCTTGCAACTGTGTAAGATTTCTCGCTAAAATCGCAAAAGCGAAAAAATTTCAGGGTAAAATCCGCGAACTGTGTAAAATTTCTCGGCCTTGGGGGGCAAAACGGGCAAATTTCGGCATTTCATGTTTATTTCAGTATTATTTCAGGTTTTCTTCAGTGAAATTTCATGTTTATTTCAGTTTTAGCCGAGAAATCTTACACAATTAGATTTGATATTAAATGAGACTCGTCCTAAAACAGAAAGACTGCCGGATACTATGGCAACCCTTTTCCAACGGGAAAAATGCCCCCGCAGGGGCGAATCGGAGCCCCTGCGACGGTTAGCAAGCATTGCATCTGTATATACAAATGTCAGCATTCAGGGACACCCTGAAACCTGTTTTTGCAGAAACCGACGGTAAAAAATCAGCCGACTCGTCCGAAAACAGAAGGACTGCGGGATAGTATGACATGGTGTCATAATAGCATCGACGCGCGCGGTAGGGGCGGGGCATGCCCCGCCCGCGACTCTATGGCAACGCGAACCCATCGGGCAAACGACCCGCAACCCTACGCCAACGCGAACCCAACGGGTAAACGGCGCGGCGGGGTGCCGTGTTTCGGCTTGCCGCAGCTGAAAGAAGATGCTAAAATAAAAAGGGCAGAAAAATGATGATAAGAAATCGAACCTTTTAGCAGAACGAATCCAAAAGACAAGCCCTGCCGGTTATGCTACAATACAGACAAAAGGATGCGAAAAGCGCGCTATGGCAAAATTTCACTTTGATAACATCTTTGCAGAAAATCCCCCCGCAACGGGGGCATACCGCATCTGGCAGGTGGGGGACTATGCCACCGAGCCGGGCTTTGTCTGCGGGCGGCATCGGCAGCAATGGCCGGAAATTTCCTACTGTGTCAGCGGTAAGGCACAGTTTTTTGCCGACGGGCAGTCGTGGATGTTGTCGGCGGGGGATGTGATCTTTACCAAACCGGGGTGTATCCACGATATCCGCGCCTGCGGCGAGGCGGGCATCCGCTACTATTATCTGACGTTTTCTCTGGAGAATCTGTCCGGCAGTGTGGAGCGCAAGATACAGGAATTTTTCGCGGCAGCGCCGCAGACACCGGTACAGGCAGACCGTGCCGTCGCGGCGGCATTTCAGGATATTTTCCGCAACATTTTGAATCGGGACGAGTTTTCGCTCAAGCTGACCGAGGACGCCGTGCGCAAGCTGCTGGTCTGGACGATCCATTCTTTTCGCCGTGATGCCAATTTGATTTACCTGCCGCAGACGATTTCCCACAAAAACCGGCTGCTGTCGCAGATGTGCGCCTATCTGGATGAGTCGGTCGCGGATATCCACGCGCTGCAGACCCTGCCGGAGCGCTTCGGGTACAGCTATTCCTACCTGAGCGCCGTATTCTCCAAGGCGATGGGGATGAGCATGAAACAATATTTTCGGATGCGCCGCCATGAGCGCGCCTGTGAGCTGCTGCAAAACGGCTGCAGCGTTACGCAGACCGCCGCCGAGCTGGGATATTCCACGGTGCATGTGTTCAGCTACGCATTTTCGGAGAGGGAAGGTCTCTCTCCGAGCCAATATAAAAAACGATGCAAGGAGAAATCACCATGAAAGTTGCTGTCATCGGCTGCGGTACCATAGCGAACCATGCGCACATTCCGGCGTATCTGAAAAACCCCGAAACGGAGATTTTGTATTTTTGCGATATCCTGCCCGAACGCGCCGACGCTGCCGTAAAAAAATACGGCTGCGGCACCGCCGTGACCGATTACCGCACGATTTTGCACGACCCCGACATACAGGCGGTTTCCGTTTGCACACCCAACAAATGCCACAGCGAAATTGCCTGTGATTTTCTGCGCGCGGGCAAGCATGTTCTGTGCGAAAAGCCCGCGGGCATAGACTACGCGGCCGCCAAAGCCATGCAGCAGGCACAGCACGAAACGGGCAAGGTGCTGAACATCGGCGTTTGCAACCGTTACAATGCAAGCGTCGGCCTGATCAAAAAGTACATAGACAGCGGCGAACTGGGACAGGTGCACCATGTGTATGTCAGCTTCCGAAGTTTTCGCAGTATTCCGGGTCTCGGCGGCGATTTTACTACCAAAGCCATGGCGGGCGGCGGCGCGCTGATCGACTGGGGCGTGCACTTTTTTGACATTGTCATGTACTGCTGTTCCGACCCCCGTGTGCTGACGGTTTCCGGTGAGATTTTCGCCAAGCTGGGCGGCGCGGGGTATGTCTACCGCGATATGTGGGCGGGCCCGCCGCAGGAAAACGGCACCTGCGATGTCGAGGACTCGGTCACGGGGCTGATCCGCACCGAGGGACCGACCATCAGCTTTAACGGCGCATGGGCGCAGAACATCGATGAGGAAGAGCTGTTTATTGATTTTATGGGCAATCAGGGCGGCATCCGCCTGCAATACGGGCAGGATTTCACCTTTTATACGACCCGCTACGGCGCGCTTGTCAAGGAAAAACCGGAGTTCAAACCCAACAATATGTACGAGGCGGAAATCGATGCCTTTGTACGCTGTATCCGCACAGGGGAAAAACAGCCCAACCACATTGATGTGTTTTTGCGGACGCAAAAGCTGTTGGAGGATATCTATCGCAGCGCTGCGCTGCACCGCGAGATCGCGGCGGAAACGGAGGAAGCGCCGTGAAACTGGGATTTATTGACTATTATCTGGACGAATGGCACGCCAACCACTACCCGACGCTGCTGCGTGAATTGTCGGGCGGGGAAATCGAGGTCGCCTATGCCTACGCCGAAACCGATGCCCCCAACGGGCTGACAACCGACGCATGGTGCCAAAAAAACAACGTGCAACGGGTAAATTCCATCGCAGAACTGGTTGCGCTGGCGGACGGCATCATTGTGCTTGCCCCCGACAATACCGAACGGCACGAGGAACTCTGCCGTCTGCCGCTGCAAAGCGGCAAGCGGGTGTATGTGGACAAGACCTTTGCGCCCGATGCGGCCACGGCCGCGCGGCTGTTTCGGCTGGCACAGGCGCACGGGACGCCCTGCTACTCGACCTCGGCGCTGCGCTATGCCGCCGAATATCAGGACATTGACCCGAACACCGTGCGGGCGGTCAGCTCGTGGGGGCCTTATGACTTTGAGACCGAGTCTGTCCACCAGCTGGAACCGATCCTGACCATGATACACGCCGCCCCCCTGCGCGTGATGATGCACACCTGCCCCGGCTGGTACACCATGACCATCGAATTTGCCGACGGGCGCATGGCGACGATATCCGGCTTTGCGGAAAACTGGAATTTCTCCATGCAGCTGGCACTTTCGGACGCCGCGCGCACCATACAGGTGCAGTCGGATTATTTCTGCGGCTTTCTGCAGGAGCTTGTGCGGTTTTTCCGCACGGGTGAGGCGCGCGTGCCGCACAGCACGACCGTGGACATCATGGCTGTGCGCGCGGCGGGCTGCCGCGCCATGACCGCCCCCGGAACCTGGGTGACTGTGTGACGCTGCCGACACGCTCAAAGAAGGGGTTCGTCGCTGTGTGGCTGCGCCACGCTCCTGCACCCCTCCTTTGGATTCACCCCATCGCCAAAAATCACGTTCTCATGCCTAAAGGCGACTCGAACGCGATTTTTGACTCTGGCGGTATTTTTATCGTCGGCACATGTCCGCCGATGAAAATGGATTGAAAATTTACTTTTTCGGGCAGCAATGTAGGGCGCGTGTCTTGACCGCGCCGTACCGCTGGCCGCGCGCAGCGCATAAAATCGCGACGAAAGGCACGCGGTTTTCTCGATATATCGTACTATCGGTTAGGTTGCAAAGAGGGGTCAAGACCCCTCCCTACAAACCAGCTGTGTGACGCTGCCGATACCATGAAAAAAAGCGAACCGCCCCTGCGTAAGGGCGGTTCGCTTTTTGCTTTGTTCAGTTGTTGCCGGTGCGCTGCATACGGTCGTAGCGGACCTGGGCGATGTCCAGCAGCTCCGAAAGGCCGAGCTTTTCCAGCTTTTCGACTTCGGCGTCCAGCTCGGAGATCGGTATGACCCCCGTGGCGAGGTTCAGCGCCAACTCGCGGGAGGCGGTGTTCAGGTTGTTTTGCAGCTCGTTGATGCGCTCGGTCTCCTGCCGGGTGGGCAGCGCCAAAAAGTTGGCGGTCTGGTCGGGGTAATACTTGTCGTATTGCAGCAGCGCCAGCGTGACATTTCGCTTATAGTCATCGCAGGAGGCTACCTGCTGGCGCATATCCACGTTCTGCACGCGGGGCAGCACACCGTTCCACAGCATGGCGCCCTCGGCAATGCGCTTTTCTTTCAGGGTGTTCCAGGGGATGGCGTAGCTTGTCAGCACACCGTCCTTGTCATAGTAGAAGTTCAGCCCTTCCTGCCCGAAGGCCGTCAGCTGGGCATATTTTTCCGAGTAGACGATGTCCAACAGGCGGGCGACGGCCTGCGGGTCCTTGCAGGATTTCGTCACCACATAGTGCTCCCACACCATCTGCCCCGGCTCCGACATGGCGGCGGGCTTTACGCCGTCCAGCGCGGGCAGCGGCATCAGTGGCACATACAGTACATCGGGGTCTGCGGGGCGCACAGCGGTGTCATTCCACATGGCGTTGGAGTAATCCCACAGTGCGCCGACCTTGTTTTCTTCCAGATTCTGGTGGTACAGCTCCGAGCCGTAGGCGACGGACGGGTCGATGATGCCCTCCTCGACAAGGGTGTTGAGGTAGGTAAAATAGTCCACAATATACGGGCTGTGCCACGGCGAAACGATCTTGCCCTGCTGCGGGTCCAGCGCGATGACCTCGGTGGGCAGGTCGAACCACTGCGCAATGCCGTTGCGGAAGGAATCGATGCTGACGGCCAGAATTTCGTCCCGTTGGCCGTTGCCGTTGGCGTCGTACTGACGGAACGCCCGCAGCATGGCGGTGAACTCGTCCAGGTTCTTCGGCTCGCTCAGACCCAAACGGTCGGCCCAGTCGCGGCGGTACAGCACGCAGAAAAAGCCGTCCACGTTGGGGTCGTCCAGATAGTATTTGTTCTGCACGTTGCTGAACCAGTAGATGTTGCCGTCCTCGGCGGTGGCGGCGGCGCGCAGATACGGGTAGGTTTCGTCAAAAGCCTTGCGCGCGGGGCCGGCGGAGTATTCGTCAATGATATCGTTCAGCGGCAGGATCAGCCCCTGTTCGGCCAGCGAAAGCAGCAGCGAATCGTCCAGCGTGTGCACCTTTATAATATCGGGCAGCTCCTTGCCGGAGGCCAGCAGTGTGCGCAGTGCGTCGGGGTACTGCGCGGTGTCGATGACCTGCCAGGTGATATCCAGGTCCGCCTCGTTGAGCCAGCCGTTCAAAATCTGAAATGCGCTGTATTCTCCGATTTCGTCCCAGTTATCACAGGGCGCCCACCCTTCGGTGCCCATGATAGTCAGGTGACTTTTTTGCCCGGTTGACTGTGCGGCAGCCGATGCGGGCTGTTTGGCGGCACACCCTGCCAACAGGGATACCGCCAGCGCACCGCACAGTACCGCAGAAGTCAGCGCTTGAAATTTCATGGAAAAGCTCCTCCTGAAAATATAGTTTATACAAAAGCCCTTTTTCGGGTCGTTTGTAGGGGCGGGGCATGCCCCGCCCGCAACATGGCGGCAACGCGAAATTTACGGGAAAACCGCAAATACAGCTTCCCCCTCCGGGGAAAGCTGTCACCGCAGGTGACTGATGAGGGGGTGCTTGCCGGACACTTCCCCCTCATCCGGCGCGCCCGCCGCAATCACGCGGACAAATCATTCCAACAATTTTTTCACCGCGCGCACAATATTTTTGTTTTTTGGCGGTAAAGCAACAGATTGTTTGAAAAAGGGCGCAATTCTTTTATTGTGTTGCCTCTTTGTGTGTCCTTATTATAATAAAACTAAGCAAGGAAAAAATCAACCTGTAGGAGGGAATCTTATGCCGATCACCATGGCTGTCATCACAAGGGACAACAGCGACCTTTCCGACCTGCTGTGCAGGGTGCGGGAACTGTCGGTAACGGTGCTTTCGCCCGACCGCCTGACCGCCGAGGCCTTGCAGGGGTTTACCTGCGCCTGTGTTCTGGGCGGTACGCAACCGGAGCCGCTGATCTTACCCGCGCGCAGCCGCACCGCACTGGAAAACTTTGCCCAAAGCGGAAAGCGGGTGTTCTGCGAATATATGCAGAGCTTTGCGCTGAACTACTGCAAGCCCGCCGAATCCACGCGGTTTTTGCGGCTGAAATGCGTAACCACCGATTTCGCCGGTCTGCCGCAGGGCACCCTGCTGGACGACCAGTGCAACCGCCGCGCGGCGCCGTACTACCACGCCCGCGATGCCCGCCCGCTGCTGGTCTACAAAAGCGGTATGACCAACCACGCGGCCGAGGACGTGACCGACGCGGAACGGCAGGACTTTACCCAATACGCCCTCTGGCTGGAAACGCCGCAGATGATGGTCTGCAGTTTCAGCCTGTGCAATTTTCTGCGGGCGCGGTTCGCCCCGCAAACCTGCTGGCGGCAGGTCGTGCAGGGGGTGGTGAACTGGCTGGCGGGCACGGCGCTGCCGCTGCCGGAAATGCAGCCCTGCTACCGTCTGCAGCCCAGACCCACCCTGCGGGACTGTGCGCGCGCGGGCATCGAATGGTTTGAAAAGGCCGATATGCTGCTGCAAGGCGGCTATGCCGGCGTGCGGGAGGGGCTGGCCACCGAAATTTACCCCGACGGCCGGCAGGAAACGGCAAAGCCCGTGCGCACCGACTGCGCGGGCGAGGCGGCCATGGCGTACTTTTTCCATGCGCTGGCCACAGACGACGCCGACGGCCTGGAAAAATCGCGGCTGTTGGAGGACTTTGTCTATAACGTGATGCAGATCCACGACGGCGCATACCGCGGTATGCTGCGCTGGACGGACGCCGCGTGGGGGGTGTGCTATCAGGACGACGCCGCCCGCGCCATGCTGGTGACGCTGTTCCGCGCGCTGTACGGCAAAGGGCGCGAGCATCTGGCGGACTGCCGCAGCGCGCTGGAATTTCTTATGAACACCACAGGGCCGGACGGTCTGCGCCCCGCCCGCACCGACCTGCTGAACATGACCCCCGAAGATTTCCGCAAGCTGAGCACCGAAAACGCGGATTTCCCCTGCGCGCACTACAATGCGTTCTATCTGGGCTGTCTGCTGCTGTACGGCAAGCTGACGGGCGACGAACGCTGCCTGACGGTAGGGGAGAGGGGGATGCGCAGCATCTGGCGCACCTACCCCCACACCGTGCGCGAGCAGAGCGAAACCGAGGAGCTTTGCCGCCTGCTGCTGCCGACGGCGTGGCTGTACTACGCCACCGGCAAGGCCGAGGACAAGGCCCTGCTGTACACCCTTGTGCACGATCTGGAAAAAATGCGCCACCCCTCGGGCGGGTATCTGGAATGGGACAGCGATTATTCCGCCGCCTGCAGCCGTCAGGACGGGGGCGAATGCTCCCTGCTGAGCCGCAACGGCGACCCCGTGGTCGATCTGCTGTACAGCAACAACTGGGTGCCGCTGGGTCTGATGCAGGCCTATTTCGTGACGGGGGACGAGGAATTCTACCGCCTGTTCTGCCGCCATGCCGACTTTTTGCGGCGCTGCCAGATACGCAGCGGCGACCCGAAGCTGGACGGCGCGTGGGCGCGCGGCTATGACGTGGACAAAATGGAAGTGTTCGGCCTGCCGAACGACGTGGGCTGGGGCCCGTGGGCGATCGAGTCCGGCTGGACGGTGGCGGAGATCACGGCGGGCCTGTACGCCGGCATCCTGAAAGACGAATTGAAGGAGTATTACCGATGAAACAAATTGCCGTTTGCCCCTGCGATATCCCCGAAGAACTGCGCGAAGGTCTTGCGCAGCTCTGCGAAAACGAGGGCTTTTGCCTCGATGCGGCGGGTCTGCCGCTGTACGCCCGCCGCGCCGAACACTACCGTGTGCAGCGTCAGCCCGACGCGCTGCGGGTCGAATATGACCGCCCCGTGCAGTTTTTCCGCGCCCTTTCGCTGCTGAAAACACCGCAGACCGCCCCCGACTGCCCCGAACGCCCGCCGGTGTTTAAGCATGACGGCGTGATGCTGGACTGCTCCCGCAATGGGGTGCTGCGCCCCGAAAGCATCCGCATGATCTTGCGCAAGATGGCGCTGATGGGGCTGGACACCCTGATGCTGTACACCGAGGACACCTACGAAATCCAGGGCCGCCCCTATTTCGGGTATCTGCGCGGGCGGTACACCACGCAGGAATTGCAAGCACTGGACGCCTACGCGGCGGCGCTGGGCATTGAGATGGTGCCCTGCATCCAGACGCTGGCGCATCTGGAACGCGCGCTGCACTGGCCGCAGATCGACCCCGACACCCGTGACACCGAGGATATCCTGATGGTGGACGAGCCGAAAACCTACGCCTGGATCGAGGATATGATCACCGCTTTGCGCGCCGCGTTCCGCAGCAATCGTATCCATATCGGCATGGACGAAGCGTGGATGCTGGGGCTGGGCAACTATCGGCTGCGCCACGGCATAGAACCCGCCCACAGGCTGATGGCCCGCCATTTGGAAAAAGTGCGCGACATCGCGCGCCGCCACGGCTTTTCCCCCATGATCTGGAGCGATATGTACCTGTGCGCGGCCTCGCCCACGGGGGAATATTACAACGCCGTCGACCCCATCCCCGAGGAGGTCGTGCGCTCCGTCTGCGAGGGGGTGTCGCTGGTATACTGGGATTATTGCCACGAGGATGAGCAGGATTACGACCGTATGCTGCGCCTGCACCGCCAGTTCGGCGGCGAAACGATGTTTGCGGGCGGGCTGTGGACGTGGATCGGCCCCGCACCGGCACTGGACAAGATGCGCCGGGCAAGCCTGCCCGCCCTGCGCGCCTGCGAGAAAAACGGCGTGGACACCGTGGTGGGCACCGCCTGGGGCGACAACGGCGCCGAGTGCAGCCTGCTGGCGGCGCTGTACGGTATGCAGCTTTACGCCGAATACAACTACACCGGCGTGACCGACACCGATTGGCTGGACGCGCGTTTTCTTGCCTGCACGGGCGAACCCGCCGCGCCGTTTGCGCTGATGTCGCAGTTCAACACGCCCCCGGGCGTTGTATCCCGCGACGAAAACCCCGTCAACGTGTCCAAGTTCCTGCTGTACGAGGACCCGTTGATCCCGCTGTACGCGCGGGACACGCAGGGGATGTGCTTCAGCGGTTTTTACGCCGACCTGGCCGAACGATTTGCCGCCTTCCGCGGCCAGACCCCCGCCTTTGAAAAGCTCTACCGCTTTTATGAGGCATTTGCCCGCCTGATGGCCGCCAAGTGCCGCTGGCGCGAAAACCTGCCCGCCCTCTGTGCCGAAACGGCAGGGCAGGGCATCGCCCTGGCGCAGGACTGCCGCGCGGAAATTGCCCGCTGCCGCCTTGCGTGGGAAGCCCTGTGGGAGCAGGTCAACAAGCCGTTCGGCTATGAAATCATCGACCTGCGGCTTTCGGGGCTGGACGGTCGGTACGAAACGACGCTCCGCAAGCTGGAACGTCTGCGCGGCGGGGACACCGCGGTGCTGGCGCTGGTGCGGGAAGAAAAACTGCGCGTACTCTCCGACGAGGAGGGGCGCTTTTACGGAATCGGCGCGTGGAGCGATTGTGTCTCCGCCTGCAAGGTATAAGGAGGATATTTTCCATGAAAAAGCCTATCACGATGGTCATCGGCGGTCTGGGTGTGCGCGGGTATGAGGTGTACGCGTCCTACGCCTACCGCCACCCGCAAAATGTGACGGTGGTCGCCGTGGCCGACCCCGACCCCGAAAAGCGCGCCGCCGCCAAAGAACGGTTCCACCTGCCGGACAGCGCCTGCTACCCCGATATGGAAACGCTGCTGCAGCAGCCGCGTCTGGCAGACGTGGCCGTCATCGCCACGCAGGACCGCCAGCACATCGCACACGCCATGCCCGCGCTGGAAAAGGGCTACCACCTGCTGTTGGAAAAGCCCATTTCCCCCGATGTGCAGGAGTGTATTGCCCTGCGCGACGCCGCGCACCGCTGCGGGCGCGTGGTGGCGGTCGCCCACGTTTTGCGCTATACCGAGATTTTCTCCGCCGTAAAGCAGCTTTTGCAGCAGGGTGCTATCGGAAAACTGATCCACATGGATCTGATCGAAAACGTCGCCTACTGGCATTTTGCCCACAGCTATGTGCGCGGCAACTGGCGCCGCGCCGAGGAAACCAGCCCGATGATCTTAGCCAAGAGCTGCCACGACATGGACATTCTGCGCTGGCTGGCCGACGCCCCCTGCGAAAGTCTGTCCTCGGTGGGCGGGCTGTCGGTCTTTACGGGCAAAAACGCGCCGACGGGTGCCGCCGACCGCTGCCTGCACTGCGCGGTCGAGCGCAGTTGCCCGTACAGCGCGCGCCGCATCTATCTGGAAAACGAAAAAACCGGCATACTGCACGGCAACACCGACTGGCCCTGCTCGGTGCTGGACGACCACCCGACCGAGCAGAGCATCACCCGCGCCCTGGAAGAAGGCCCCTACGGCCGCTGTGTCTACGCCTGTGACAACGACGTGGCCGACCACCAGTGTGTGAGCATGGCGTTTGAAAACGGCGTCTGCGCGACCTTTACCGTCACCGCCTTCACCGCCGAGTGCTGCCGCAGCCTGCGCGCGATGGGTTCGCTGGGCGAACTGGAAATCGACATGCTGAACAACCGCATCATGGTGCGCCGCTTCGGCAAGGCCGAGGAAGTGTTGAATCTGGAAAAAATTCGGGACAAGTTTGCCGGGCACGGCGGCGGCGACGACCGCATGATGGACGCCTTTGTCGAGATGCTGGCGGACGAGGGCACCGCCCCGAAAACCTCCATCGATGTATCGGTGGACAGCCACATCATGGCCATGGCGGCGGAACATTCCCGCCTTTGCGGGGGGCAAAACGTCCTTTTGCGGGACTTTGCCGCCCAAAACACCGCGGGGGGCTGTGTATGAACGCACAAAACGCCCCGCCGCTGGCGGGCCTGCCCGACACCCGCCCGCGCGCCTATGAGGCGGCACACCGTGCCTTGGCGCGCCGCGCCGCCGCCGAAAGCATCGTGCTTTTGAAAAACGAGGGCACCGTCCTGCCGCTGGCTGTCGGCAGCCGTCTGGCGCTGTACGGCGCGGGCGCGCTGCAGATGGTCAAGGGCGGCACAGGCTCCGGCGACGTGAACGCCCGCCCCGCCGTGGAAATTTACGACGGGCTGCAGCGGGGCGGCTTTACCGTGACAAACCGGGCCTGGCTGCGCCGCGCCGCCGATGTCTATTCGGCCGCGCGTGCCGCGTGGCGGGACCGTATCCGCAACAAATTAAAAACAGGCGAAGAGCCGCACTTTTTCGCCGCCTACATCCGCACACCCTTCCGCAGTCCCGCCCTGCCGCCGCCCGAAAAAACCGACTGCGACGCCGCGCTGTACGTGGTAAGCCGCACTTCGGGCGAGGGGTTCGACCGCACACCCGACGCGGGGGACTTCTGCCTTTCGGACGCCGAGCGCCGCGACCTGCGCATTTTGTGCAGGTTCGGCAAACCTGTCATTCTGGTGCTGAACATCGGCGGTGTCATGGACTTGTCGCCGCTGGACGGGCTGGACGGTGTGCGCGCCGTGGTGCTGCTCTCCCAACCCGGCATGGAGGGCGGCAGCGCCCTGGCGGACGTGCTGTGCGGGCGGGTGAACCCCAGCGGCAAGCTGACCGACAGCTGGGCCTACCGCTATGCCGACTACCCCTGCGCCCAAATCGGCGGCGACGAACCGCTGACGCTGACCTACCGCGAGGGGATCTATGTCGGCTACCGCTACTTTGACACCTTCTCGGTGCCGGTGCGGTACGGCTTCGGCGCGGGGCTTTCCTACACCGAGTTTTTCATCCGCCCGCTGCCTTTGGTGCAGGACGGCGACGCCCTGCACCTGCCTGTTCAGGTGACAAACATAGGTCTGCGGCACGCCGGGCGGGAAACCGTGCAGGTCTACGCCACCTGTCCGCGCGGCGGGCAGGACAGGGAATACCGCCGTCTGGTCGCCTTTGCCAAGACCGATCATCTGCAGCCGGGCGCGGCGCAGCGTCTGGAACTGCGCATACCGCTGGAAAGCCTTTGCGCCTACGACCCCGACACCGGCTGTTGGCAGTGGAACGCGGGGGACTATTACCTGTGGGTCGGCGCGTCGCTGGCGCAAAGCAAGCCGACGGCGGTTTTGCATGTGGCACACACCGCCGTGCAGAAAACCACCGCGCGCCTTTGGCCGGATATCCGCCCCGAAACCCTGCACCCCGACGCCAAGGCCGATCTTGCCCGCCGCGCCGCGCTGGCCAACTACGCCCGCCGCAATAACCTGCCGTGTCTGGAACCCGCGCTGCCCGCGCCGCAGGCAGACCCCGCCCCGCGCCCCGATGCAGCCTATCATCAGGCGCAAAAACTGGCGGACACCCTGCCCGAGGAAACACTGGTGCAGCTGTGCGTCGGCCAATGGCAGCCGCAGCAGCAGGACGGCCCGCTGACGGGCGTGGCCGACACCTACCTGCCCGGCGCGGCGGGGGGAACTTCCGCCGTGCTGGAAAAAGACGGCGTACCGCCGCTGATTTTAGCGGACGGCCCGGCAGGGCTGCGCGTCAGCCGCGAATACTTTATGCGGGACGGCCGCCTGATGCCCCTGCCGCTGGAGCGCTGCTTTGAAAGCGGCTACCTCGCGCAGGACTGCCCCGAGCCGGACGGCGAAAAATTCTACCAGTTCTGCACGGCGTTTCCCATCGGCACGATGCTGGCGCAAAGCTGGGACACCGCCCTGCTGCAGGCGGTCGGCCATGCCGTCGGGCGGGAGATGGAAGTCTACCGCGTGGCGCTGTGGCTGGCGCCCGGCATGAACCTGCATCGTGACCCCCTGTGCGGGCGCAACTTTGAGTATTTTTCCGAGGACCCGATGCTTTCGGGCAGGATGGCCGCCGCCATGACCGCGGGCGTGCAGTCGGTGCCGGGGCGGGGGACGACCGTCAAGCATTTTGCCTGCAACAACCGCGAGAACGACCGCGTGGAGCTGAACAGCATCGTGTCCGAACGCGCCCTGCGCGAGCTGTACCTGAAAGGGTTTGAGATCGCCCTGCGCAGCCCGACCCCGCCCGCCGCCGTGATGACGGCGTACAACCTTGTCAACGGCGTGCATGCTGCCAACAGCTATGCGCTGTGCACCGTCCTTGCGCGGGAAGAATGGGGCTACCGTGGTGTTTTGATGACCGACTGGGATTCCACCGGCAGCCGCCGCTGCACCGCCGTGGGCTGTATGCTGGCGGGCAACGAACTGCTGATGCCCGGCTGCAAGCGCGACTATGACGAGCTACTGGACGCCGTGCGGGCGGGCAAACTTCCCCGCGCCGCCCTGCAGCAGTGCGCCGCACGCGTAATTGCCGCGGCGCGGCAATTACAAAGATAAAAGATAAAAATTATGGTGTGCGCGCTTAGCGCGCACATTTTTTTAATAGGCGCACGCAACCTTACGGCAATAACAACATTACGGATACTGCCCGCAACCCTACGGTAACGCAAACCCAACGGACAAACCGCACGGCGCGCCGTTTCCCAATCCATCATGCCATCGGTCACCCCCCCCCGAATTGTAGGGGCGGGGCATGCCCCGCCCGCAACCTTACGCCAACGCAAACCCAACGGGCAACACCCCCCGAAAAAACGGCAAAAAAACTGTTTGTTTTCGCAAAATTATTGTTAAAATGCCGTACATACGTCCAAAATACGCGGGCGAATTTTGTGCCTTGCCAAGAAAGTATTGTTGATTGAAATTGCCGCCGGCAGGGGGTATAGTGAGATCAGCGAAAGGCAAACCGACCGCGTTCGGGTTTGCCGAAAAAATACAAACAAAGAAGGAGAACCACTATGAAACGACTCATCGCATCCCTCACAGCCGCTTCCCTGGCGCTGTCCCTGGCAGCGTGCGGCGGCGCAGCCTCTTCCTCTGCCGCGGCCGATAGCAGCGGCGCAGCCTCTTCCTCCGCCGCAGCAAGCAGCGCAAAGCCCACCACCGTCACCGTCTGGCACCTGCAGCCCGAGGACAGTGAGGAAACCAGCATGCACCAGCGTCTTTTGCGCTGGGCGGAAAAGTTCAACGCCGAAAACACCGACAACATCACCGTTGAGGTCGCCGGCGCCAAGTCCGTGGACGTTATCCTGACCACCATCGCCACCGGCAGCACCCCCGACATCTTTATGAACCAGTGGAACAACGCCCCCGCATGGTCCGACAAGGGCGCTTTGTATGACCTGACCGACTTCGTCAACAACGACGCCGACTGGAACAAGGCCGACTTCGTCGATGCAACATGGGGTCTTTGCACCTACAATGACCACATCTATTCCATCCCGTACAGCATGAGCACCACCTTCATGGTGTACCGCCCCGACCTGCTGGCCGAGGCCGGCTGGGATCATTTCCCCGCCAACACCGAGGAGCTGCTGCAGTGCGCCATGGACTGCACCAAGCTGGACGACGCGGGCAACATCGTGCAGATGGGCCTTGTCCCCGACTACTACTGGCTGGACACCATCCTGTGGCCCGCAGCCTTCGGCGGCACCTGGATGGACGGCGACACCCCCAACTTTACCAACAAACAGCAGCTGGAAGCCTACAAGTTCCAGTGCGCTATCCTGAACAAATACGGCTATGACAACGTCCGCCGCTTTGTTGACAGCTTCGGCACCCCCGGCACCCCCGAGGACGCCCTGTTCAAGGGCAAAGTCGCCATGCGCTGGCTGCCCGACAGCGCGCTGGCCGACATGGAAGAATACGGCAAGGACGTCGAGTGGGCCATGGCTCCCATGCCGTACCCGGAGGGCGTGCAGGGTGCCCAGATGCTGACCTGCGGCGTTTGGGAAATGAACGCCCACACCGAGAACCCCGAAGCCACCTGGAAGGTCATGGCCAGCCTGACCGGCGAAGAAAACATGAAGTTCCTGGCGGAGGGCGACCACAACCACGGCACCTTCATGTCCCGCAAGAGCGCCCTGAACCATGTCATCAACGACCTGGACGTCAGCGAAAACACCAAGAAGAACGCGACCGTCCTGCTGAACGAGAACCTGACCCACTTCCCCATGGTCAGCTACATCGGCGAGTACCTGAACATCATCAGCACGGAGATGAACGAGGCTCTGATGGGCAACGTCAGCGTGGAGGATGCCGCACAGAAGGTGCAGGATCAGGTTTCCCAGCTGGTCGGCTGATACAGCCAAACCCCGCTGCAAGGCTGAGAGATCCGGCAGGGGCTGACCGAGCTTTCGGTCGGCTTCTGCCGTCTTGGCCGCAGGGACAAAACGCAAAGGAGGCCCCCTATTGAAAACAGGCAGCAAGGCAAAAAACGGCAAAAAAGCCGGAATGAGCAAACGGGAACGAAGATTTTTTTGGATCGGGCTTCTCTTTCTGTCTCCGTGGCTGATCGGCTTTTTGGCCTTTAGCGTATATCCGATCTGCGCCGCCGTCTATTACAGCTTTACCGATTACAGCATTTTTACCGCCCCGAAATGGATCGGCGTAAAAAACTATCTGGACATTTTCGCGGATAAGATGATCTGGAAATCCCTGCTGAACACCGCCTACATCACCGTTGTCGGCCTGCCGGTGAGCATCATCATCTCGCTGGCTCTGGCACTGCTCCTGAACCAGAAGGTCAAGGGTCTGCCGTTCTTCCGCACCATCTTCTACCTGCCCACCGTGGTGCCGGTCGTTGCCAGTGCCATGCTGTTTATGTGGGTGCTCAACCCCGAATACGGCATCCTGAATATGGCGCTGGGGGCTTTCGGCATAAGCGGCCCCGCGTGGCTCAGCGACCCGCGCTTTACCAAGCTGTCGCTGATTTTAATGGACGTCTGGCGCTGCGGCGGCACGATGATCATCTTCCTGTCGGCGCTGCAAAGCGTGCCGCCCACCTTCTACGAGGCGGCCGATCTGGACGGTGCCTCGGCGTGGAAAAAGTTCTGGAGGATCACCGTCCCGTACATTTCCCCCACGATCCAGTTTACCACCATCATGGGTCTTATCAGCTCGTTCCAGTATTTTACGCAGGCGTTTGTGTTCGGCAGCGTGTCGCAGTCCAACGTGCTGACGCCGGGCGGGCCGCAAAACTCCCTGATGTTCTACTCGCTGTACCTGTACCAGCAGGGCTTTACCTACCTGAAAATGGGCTATGCCAGCGCCATGGCGCTTGTGCTGTTTGTGGTGGTCATGGCGGTATCGTTTGTTGCGCTGCGCGTCATGGAAAAGCACGTAAATTACGACGTTGAGTAAGGAGGCGGACACAGATGCACGAAAAACAATCCCTGATTTCGCCGAAGTTGGTAAAATACGGCAAGCAGACCCTGCGCTATGCCGTGATGATCTATTTGGCCTTTATCTTCTTCATGCCGTTTTTCTGGATGGTCACCACCGCCCTGAAAGGCCGCGACGTCATCTTTATCAACCCGCCGCAGTGGATCCCCAACCCCGCACACTGGGAAAACTTTGCCGAAATTTTTAAGCGTATGCCGCTGTTCAGCTATGTGCGCAACACGCTGATCGTCTCTCTGCTGCCGGTTCTGGGGCAGCTGTTCTCGGCGCCGATGATCGCCTACTCGCTGACCAAAGTGCCATGGAAGGGCGCCAAATACGCCTTCCCGATCATTCTTGCCACCATGATGATCCCGTGGCAGGTCACACAGATCCCCATGTTTGCCACATGGGCGAAGCTGGGTCTTGTCAACACCTTTGTGCCGCTGACTCTGCCGTCCTTTTTCGGCTGGGCGTACTATATCTACCTGACGCGCCAGTTCGTCAAGGGTCTGCCCGACAGCGTCATCGAGGCGGCGCGCATCGACGGCGCGGGGGAGCTGCGCATTTTGTACACCATCGTCTACCCGATGTGCAAACCCGTGCTGACCACCATTGCCGTGCTGGTGTTTATGGGCTGCTGGAATGATTTGAACGGCCCGCTGCTGTTCTTGCAGCGCAGCGAAAAATACACCCTCTCCATCGGCCTGCAGATGTTCCTGACCGGCACCCAGAACGAATGGGATTTGCTGATGGCCGCCAGCGCGCTGTTTACCCTGCCGCTGGTCATCATCTTCTTCCTGGCACAAAAACAGATCCTGGGCGGTATCTCCACCACATCGGGTCTGAAATAACGCTCATAAAAGGCCGCGCGGCCTGCCGTATAGGAATTCTGCGCGGCCTTTTCGGCGTTCGTCGGGGTGGAAAACGCCGCGCCGCTGTGGTATACTGGGCATAATGTCTAAACTTGCTCATTCTCGGAAAGGAACCCCCTTTATGCAACGTTCGGTTTTGCACTCCAAGAGTTTTCAGCGCTATTTTCTGACCTACGCGGCCATTTTTGCCGCCATGATCTTTATCAGCATCCTGCTGCTGGCCCGCACCACCAACATGGAGCGCGCCCGCGCCGCCGAACAGCAGCGGTCTTTGCAGGCAGAAAAAATCAGCACCCAGCTGGACGATATGTGGAAGTCCGCCGGTTCGGTGGGCGAGCTGCTGAACAACTCCTCGTGGGTCGAAAAATACAAGTCCGACACCGACGTGTTCGATGCCGATTTTGACCTTGTCAGCCGGCAGGAAATCTCCCAGACGCTGCAAAACGTCTGCCTGAGCAGCACCGTCGTGCAGGATATCGGCGTGATCTACCCGCGCAAGGACACCGTCATCACGCCGCAGGGCTGGTTTGACTTACAAGAATATCAGACCTTTCTGCAGCGCAACCACCTTGTCGAAACCGAGAACTTCCTCGACGATGTGCTGGGCATGACGGGCGGCTTCTCCAAGCTGTACGCGGAGGATTTTGCCGAAACCACGCCGGATACGCTGGTCTATGTCAGCCAGCTCGACATTCTGGACTCCCCGCGCGCCATCGCCGTCATCTATCTGGACAAGTCGGTCATTGCGCGGCAGCTGCAGCAGATTTCGGGCGCGCAGGTCTGCGCCGTGCGCATTGCCAACGCGGCGGGGGACACCCGTATGCAGCTTACCCTTGCCGAGCCTGACCCCGACGATGTCGTCACCATGCAGCTCGCCAGCCGCAATATGCTGCTGAACTACGAGATCTCCTTTGAAAACCAGCGTATGCCCTTTATGCAGGGCGCGGGCGGCTACCTGCTGATTTCCGGCGTGGCGGTGCTCAGTATGCTGCTGGCGTACGCGCTGGCCAAGATGCAGTATTCCCCCGTGAACCGCCTGATGCGTATGCTGACCGCCAAGACCGGCGTCAACTCGCAAAGCGGCGATATGGACACCATCGCCTTCTGCATCGACAACCTGTTTGCCGACAACGAATCGCTGAAAAAGATGGTGACCTCCTACCAGCAGACGCTGAACCGACAGCAGGTCGTGCAGCTGCTGCGCGGCTATTTTAACGAGGATGTCGCCCGCCTGATGCAGGGCAGCGACAACCTGTTTACCGAAAACTTCGTTTACGCGGTGCTGGTATTGCAGCGCATCAAGGACAACCGCGAAAGCCCGGACGAGCAAGCGCAGGAAAACGCCCGCTACATCGTAATTTTACAGCACATCGTCGAAAAACTCTGCCAAGAGCAGAACCACTGCGAGCTGGTCGAGCAGGTGGACGGCAACACCGCCGTCATCATTGAATTTCCCGCCATGCCCGACCGCGATGCGCTGATGGCAATTGCCGAAACCGTGCACGCTGCCCTGGCCGAGCAGGACATCGAATCCCGTGCCTTTGTCGGCAGACCCTGCCGCGGGCTGGCGGGCATCAGCACGTCGTATCAGGCGGCGGTCGAAACGATGCAAACCGACACGGGGCACCACACCGTCGTGTATGCGCAGCCGCAGATGGAATACTATTACCCCATCGAGTGGGAAAGCCGCCTGATGACTGCCGTGCAGGACGGCAACATTATTCAGGTGCGCTCCATCCTGCACCATCTGTACGAGGAAAACCGCCGTCTGCACCTCAGCGCCCCCCTGGTGTCGCGCATCTCCCTGCTGCTGACCGAGGATCTGCACCGCACGGCGGTTGCGATGGACCTTGCGCCCGAGCTGCTGGCGGAATTCCGCGAACCGCACCCCGCCCAGCGTCTGGAAACGGCGTTCGCCACGGCGGAAAAGACCGCCGAGATCATCTGCGCCGAGGCCGCCCGCCGCAAGGAATCCGCCACCGACAATGTCAGCCGTTCTCTGGTAGAGTACGTAAACACGCACATTTTCGACCCCGAACTGTCGCTGAAGCAGCTGGGTGACGAGTTCTCCGTCTCGACGGCGAGCGTTTCGCGCATTTTCAAAAAATCGGCGGGGGAGAACTTCTATCACTACATAACCCAAAAACGCATTGCGCGCGCGAAGGAGCTGTTGTTGATACAAGGCTACTGCCCGGCGCAAATTGCCGAGGCTGTCGGCTATGACAGCGAATATTCGTTCAAACGCGCATTTGTCCGCACGGTGGGCATGGCCCCGCGCGACTACTGCGCCCAAAACGGCGGCGCATCGACCGCCACGTAAAGGAGAAATGCATCATGTCCGTAAAAAAACTGGTGATTTTGGGGGATTCCATTACCGATTGCGGCCGCGCCCGCCCCGTGGGGGAGGGTCTGCCCGGCGCGCTGGGCAACGGCTATGTCAACCTGTTTGACGCCATGGCGCAGGTGGATCACCCCGCATGGAAGCTGCGCGTCGTGAATATGGGCACCGACGGCGAAACCTCCCGCGACCTGCTGGCGCGCTGGGATACCGACTGCGATGCGCTGGAACCCGACATCGTGGCGGTGCTGATCGGCATCAACGATGTATGGCGGCAGTTCGACAGCCCCTACCGCACGGAAATTCACGTCCTGCCGGACGAGTACGCCGCCAACCTGCGCGAGATGGTGCGCCGCACCGTGCCCGCGCGCAAGCTGCTGTTTGTCTCGCCGTTTTACTTCGAGCCGAACGAGAAAGACCCCATGCGCGCGCAGATGGACGTATACCGCGCCCTGATGCGCACCGTTGCCGCCGAAAACGACATCCCGTTTGTTGACCTGCAGGACGCCTTTGCGGAGCTTTTGCAGAATTTCTACCCCGGCCGCATCACCTGGGACCGTGTCCACCCCAGCGCCCCCGCGCAGCTGATCATCGCCCGGCAGATCATGGCCGCCGTGGAATCGCTGCTTGCCTGAAAACACCTACCTTATTATAAATAGAACACCCCTCGCCTGTACCGAAACAGGCGGGGGGTGTTTTTAGATAATAGATAAAAGATAATAGATAAAAATTATGGTGTGCGCGCTAAGCGTGCACGTTTGGAATACCATCGCGGTAGGGGCGGGGCATGCCCCGCCCGCGACATGGCGGCAACACGAACCTAACGGGACAACCGCAAATATGGCTTCCCCCTTTGGGGGAAGCTGTCACCGCAGGTGACTGATGAGGGGGCACTTGTCGGACATTTCCCCCTCATCCGGCGCGCAAGCGCGCCACCTTCCCCCTTTGGGGGAAGGCTTTCCCGCTGGCCGCTGCTGCTGCACACCGCCGTTCCTCCCCGTCCACTTCCCTGCATTTCGCTAAACTCGCCTTTAGCGAAACGGTGTCAGCCGCGGTTATTCCGTTACTAACTCTGCCTCGGAGGAGGTGGGATCAAACGTGTCCTGCACCGTGGGAACGGAGCGCGTATTCAGTACATAGCCGGCGGGGATCCCGCGGGGGGAATATCCGGTTATTTCTTTAAAGGCGCGGTTAAAGTTGCGGATCGTGTTAAAGCCGCAGCACAGCATGATGTCGGTCAGCTTGCGTTCGGGGTGGGCGTTGATGAGCTGCACCGCCTTTTCCACGCGGACAACATTCAAATACTGCGAGAAGGTCATCCCGCTCTGCTGCTTAAAATAGCGGGAAAAATAGGCTTCGGACACATTCATAAAGGCGGCGGCATTCTGAAAGGTCAGGCTGTCATACTCGGCGTCCATACGGTTCAGCAATTGTTTGTAGCGTGTGGTGACCTCGCTGGTCTGGTGGACGGCGGCGGTCAGGGGTTCTCCGCGAAAAACAGAAATCACAAGCTCGGTGATCATGGCGTCGGCTTTTGTTTCAAAAAAAAGCTGTCGGTCGGAAAGCTCGTGCCGCAAATCAGACAGCGTTTGCAGAACCCCGTATCGGTCCAGAAAAAGCGGCGTAACGGGCTGATATACCTGTGTGACAGAAGCGCAGATATTCTAATTAAACAGGCAGACATACAGCAAGCTGTCCGGGTCGGCTTCAATGGAATGTACACTGCCGCTTTGGCAGAATACACACTGATTCGGCGCAAGGCGGTAGGTCGTATCATCCAGCATCACTTTGGCGCTGCCTTCTGCACAGGCAATCAGTTCGTGCTCCATATGCCAGTGCGCAATGTTGTGCAGGTTGCGATATTTCCCCACCCAGACGCGCTCACTGCCGGCATAGGCGCGCTTTTCAAATTTAGCAAGCATCTTGTCCGGCCTTCCCACAATGTCAATAAATGTCCATATCAGGAAAAGCATTTGCTTTTCCTGATACGTTTTTATGGTATAATAGTAACATAAAGATTCAAGAATGACAAGAAAAATCGTGCAATTTAACTATCGGCGTTTTTGAGTATGGCTTAATCTCTGTTGACAGCTGAGGATGATCGCGACATCTCACGCAGATCAAAGAGTAAAACTGCACCGTAGGAAATCGGTGTTCCCTATAACTATGAAAGAAATAAGGTGATAAAAGACTTACAACAAATTCCCGCTACAAGACCCAAAAGAAAGAAGGATACCTATGAAGGAAAAATTTGACCTGAGAACCCTGGAAGGCAGCAAACGGATTTTCCGAATTTCCGTTGCTGCGGTAATTCTGTTCAGCTTCTTTGCTTATATGTTTGCCTGCAATTGGGGGCGTGTGAAAATCAGTGAATTGAACATTGATTCGCGTGGTTCCGTAATGCAGGCGACCATGTATACACCCACCAATACAAACTCGGAAAGTAATCTTCCGTGCGTGATCTTTACCCACGGCTTGAGCTGCAACCACAGTACCGTAAACCCCTTTGCGGAAGAACTTGCCAAAAGAGGTTTCGCCGTGCTCAGTGTTTCTACCTACGGCTCGGGCGAGTCCGAAACTTCCGATATGAGTGACCCGTCTTTTGGTATGTATGATGCGCTGCAATATGTTCGCACGCTGAACTATGTAGACCAAACCAGAGTCGGTATGATCGGTCACTCGCAAGGCTCCAAAAACACATCCGCAGCCGTGGATATGGATTCCAGCCTGTACACGCTCAATGACCTTAAAATCAATATCCTCTATGATACATTCGGGCAGAAATTCACAGCAGAAGAAATCAAGCAATCTGCGGATGATCTGGCAGCGGCACGTCTGGATGCCAATGCATTGAGCGCCTATAAAGTTCTGGCCGCACAGGCAGAGCAATACTTTACTACCCGCATGAAAGCTGCTGTTATCCTGGGCGGTAACTGGGGCAGCGAGGCACAGGAAGTAACGGTCGGCGGTATCACCGTTACGCGCGAAGCGAATACCAATATGTGCTATATGATTTCCACCTTTAATGAAGGTCGTGCCGGCACGGGTCAGCAGAATCTTGCCAAAGAAGAAATGATGGCAAAATTCCAGAGCGCGGAACCGCTTACCGCAGCAACCTGGTATTCGCTGGATCAGACTTCCAACGTACAGAATCCCGCCAGCACAAAACTGGGCGGTCTGGAAGAGGTTTCCTATACGACCGACACGGCGCTGGCCAGTGCGATCGACAACCGCACCACAAGAATCATCGTCAATCAGTTGGGCGGCCATGCCAAGGACTACTTCAGCAAGGACGCCATGCATTATATCGCCAAGTATTTTGAGCAGACTCTGCAGTATAACTGCGGCAACATTACCGATCCGGCAACGGTACCTATGTCCGAACACAGCAGCACCTTTATGATCCGCGAAACGCTGGATCTGCTGGCCATGTTCTCTTTGTTTGTCAGCATTATCGCTTTGGCGGGTATGCTGCTGCATACGAAGAGATACGCAGAGCTGCGTATGGAATGCTGCGAACCCTTCAGCTCCAAAAAGAGTGGGCCTTTCTGGCTGGCGGCTGTGCTTTTGATCGTAAGCACCATGATCGCGGAATATTTTGTGGCAACCAAGGGTCCCATGCTGGGATTCAAGAGTGAATTCTTAAAGCATTTCCTGTCTCTGGACTTTACCGCCAATATCCACCTTTGGTTTATGTGGATCCTCTCTGTTCTGTCGGCCATCGTGCTGGCTGTCTTTGCCGTGCTGACAAAGAAACAGACCGGCAAAAACATGCTGAAAGAACTGAATGTCCACATCTCCCTCAAAAAAATTGCCCGTTATTTCCTGCTGTCCTGCGTCCTGATCGTCTATGCTTACCTGATGCTGGCCACCATGAAATATTTCTTCCATCAGGATTTCCGCTTCTGGGATAACGGTATGAAGGACATGCTGCCGCAGTATTGGACTTTGTGCCTGCGTTACAGCCTGTTTATCCTGCCTTCCTTTGTTGTCAGTGCTATCATGGTCAACGGCGGCCGCATGAAGGATATGGGCGACGGCTGGAACACCTTGCTCCAGATGGTTATCGCCGGTATCGGTATCTATATTCTGGTTGCTTACAGCTATGGAACCGTCTACGCAGAGTATGCCTCTACCGGCGTAGGGCGTGCACCTGCTATCGCCTTTATTTCTACCTGGCCGATGCTGATCAACCTGCCGGTTTTCGCATTCATCAACAGAAAACTGTATAAGGTATCCGGCAGTATCTGGCTTCCCGCCTTTGTAAATACCTGGATCGTTGTCTGGTCTATGGTATCCTGCCAGTCTCAGACCGGTTACTATCTGCTTGGGAATTTTGCCACCAAGTGGCTGGGAATCTTCTGACGGGATCCACCGTGTAATTTTTATGCTGCAAAAGACGCATCCGTACTTGCGGCAGTAAACGAGACAAAAACACAAGAAAGACGATGGCGCCGCACCGAGGTGAAGTATACTTGCGTGCGGCGCCTTTTTCATAAGGAAATAAGGAGAACCCTCATGCAGATTGATCTGAAATCCTGTTCCCTCGGCATGGAGCTTGGCTCCACCCGCATCAAGGCGGTTTTGATCGATGCAGCGCACACTCCCCTTGCGCAGGGCGAATTTACCTGGGAAAACCGCCTGCAAAACGGCATCTGGACCTACCCCATGGAGGAAGTCCGGCAGGGTGTGCAGGCTGCCTATGCGACGCTGGCGGCCGATGTGCGGGCCAAGCACGGCACGGCGATGCCCGCCGTGGGCTGCATCGGTGTTTCCGCCATGATGCACGGCTACCTTGCCTTTGATGAAAACTGGAACCTGCTGGTTCCGTTCCGCACCTGGCGCAACACCATGACCGCCGCCGCAGCGGCAGAGCTGACCGCCGCCTTCGGGTTCAACATTCCCCAGCGGTGGAGCGTGGCGCACCTGTATCAGGCTATGCTGAATCGGGAGCCGCACCTTGAAAAGATCGCCCACATCACGACCCTGGCAGGCTACCTGCACTTTTTGCTGACCGGCGTCAATGCGCTGGGCGTGGGCGACGCCAGCGGAATGTTCCCCATCGACAGCGCAACCGGGCAGTATGACGCCGCCATGCTGAAAAAATTCAACGAACTGGCGGCAAAACAAGGGTACGCCTTCGACCTGAGCACGTTGCTGCCCGCCGTACTGTGTGCGGGCGCGGACGCAGGCGCACTGACCGAAACCGGCGCAAAGCTGCTGGACCCCACCGGCGTTTTGCAGCCCGGCGTACCGTTTTGCCCGCCGGAGGGGGATGCCGGCACCGGCATGGCAGCCACCGACAGCGTTGCCCCGCGCACGGGAAATGTCAGCGCCGGGACGAGCATTTTTGCCATGGTCGTGCTGGAAAAGCCGCTGTCCCGCGTCTACCCCGAGATCGATGTGGTCACCACGCCGGACGGCGCCGCCGTGGCGATGGTGCACTGCAACAACTGCACCAGCGATTTGAACGCCTGGGTCAATTTGCTGGCCGAAAGCGCCGCCCTGTGCGGGGCAGCGCCGGACAAATCGGCTTTGTACGAAACGCTGTTTCGCCTGTCCCTGCAGGGCGCGCCCGACTGCGGCGGCATTGCCTCGGTCAACTATATTTCCGGCGAGGGTGTCACCCATTTTGACGCCGGCATACCGCTGCTGCTGCGCCGCCCCGACAGCAACTTTTCCCTTGCCAACTTTATGCGCGCCCAAATCTACGCCGCCTTCGCCACGCTGGCGCTGGGGCTGGATATCCTGAAACAGGAAAACGTCGCGCTGGACATTCTGCTGGGGCACGGCGGCATTTTCAAAACGCCGGGCGTTGCCCAGCGGTATCTGGCAGCGGCAGCGGGTGTGCCTGTTACCTGTCTGGAAACCGCCGGCGAGGGCGGACCCTACGGCATGGCATTGCTGGCGGCGTACCGCCTGCACCGCAGGGACGGCGAAACCCTGGCAGACTACCTGCAGACCCGCGTGTTTGCCCACGCTGCCGGCGAAACCGTTACCCCCTCCCCTGCCGATACGGACGGCTTTGCCGCCTTTTTGGCGCAGTATAAAACGGCGCTGCAGGCAGAGCGCGCCCTGATGTAAAAAGGAGATGTCTTATATGCTGAACGACTATGAATTCTGGTTTGTGGTGGGCAGCCAGTTCCTGTACGGTCCCGAGGTTCTGGAAACCGTGTCCGCCCGCGCCGCCGAAATGGCCGATGCACTGAACGCAAGCGGAAATCTTCCCTGCAAGATCGTCTACAAGGTCACGGCAAAAACCAATGCGGAGATCACCGACCTTGTGCGCGAGGCCAACTACAACAAACGCTGCGCCGGCCTCATTACCTGGTGCCACACCTTCAGCCCCGGCAAAATGTGGATCAACGGTTTTGCCGCCCTGCAAAAGCCCTACTGCCATTTTGCCACCCAGTACAACCGCGAGATCCCCAACGAGGAGATCGACATGGATTTTATGAACCTGAACCAGGCCGCCCACGGCGACCGCGAACACGGGTTCACCGCCGCCCGGCTGCGGGTGCCGCGCAAGGTCATTGCCGGGTACTGGCAGGACACGGCGGTACAGAAACGCCTGGGGGACTGGATGCGCGCCGCCGTGGGCGCGGCGGTTTCCAGAGAGCTGAAGGTCATGCGCTTCGGCGACAATATGCGGGAAGTCGCAGTGACCGAGGGCGACAAGGTAGAGGTACAGGCAAAATTGGGCTGGCAGGTCAACACCTGGCCGGTGGGGCAGCTGGTCGAAGCCATGCACGCCGTGACCGAGGCGGAAATCGACGCCCTGATGGCGCAGTACCGCACCGCCTACGACTTTGCCGCCGACGATGCCGCGTTTACGGACACCGTGCGCTATCAGGCGCGGGAGGAACTTGCCATAAAGAAAATGCTGGACGCCGAGGGTTGCCGGGCGTTTTCCAACACGTTCCAGGACTTGTACGGTATGCGCCAGCTGCCCGGCCTTGCCAGCCAGCATCTGATGGCACAGGGCTACGGCTACGGCGGCGAGGGCGACTGGAAGGTCGCCGCCATGACAGCCATTATCAAGGCCATGGGCGAAGGCAAGACCGGCGGCACCGCCTTTATGGAAGATTATACCTACAACCTCGTTCCCGGTGCCATGTACAGTCTGGGCGCCCATATGCTGGAAGTCTGCCCGTCGGTGGCAGCCGCCCGCCCCCGCATAGAGGTCCACCCCCTGGGCATCGGTGACCGCGAGCCGCCCGCACGTCTGGTGTTTGAAGGGCACGAGGGCAGCGCCATTGTGGTAAGCCTTGTGGATATGGGCGGACGTCTGCGGTTGATCTGCCAGGATATCCACTGCGTCAAGCCCATTCTGCCCATGCCCAACCTGCCGGTAGCCCGCGTCATGTGGCAGGCCATGCCCGATCTGACCACAGGGCTGGAATGTTGGATCACCGCAGGCGGCGCGCACCACACCACACTGACCTATGATGTATCCGCCGAACAAATGCAGGACTGGGCCCGTATGATGGACGTGGAATTTGTACATATCACCGCGGATACCACGGTGGAAGGGCTGGAACAACAGCTGTTTTTGAACGATCTGGCATGGAAATGGAAGGCTTGACCGTTCCGTGCTGCCTTGCTAAAAGCACAATGTAACGATAAAACCGCGCGCCGTATGGCGCGCGGTTTTCCGATATATCGTACTATCGGTTAGGTTGCAAGGAGGGGTCACTGCGCCCGCAGGCGCGTTTCGGAGCGCAACCGCCGCACAGCGGCGGCTCTTAGCGCGGAGATAGACCCCTCCCTACGATACAAAGCCGTAAGGTCGCGGGTTACGGAAAGTCGCGGGAGGGGCATGCCCCGCCCCTACCGCGCAGCAAAAACACAACGCCCCCTCCCCTGCCGCGCAAATTCCAACCGTGCGCGCGCGGCGCGCACACCATAATTTTTATCTATTATCTTTTTTTCCAGCCACTGTTCGGCCATGCGGCGGAACTCGCCCTCCAGGTTCGCGGGCACCGTAAACGCCACGCGCACGGTCTGCGGCTCGGTCTGCAGCGCGGCGTCGATCTCCCCCGCCTACTATACATCCGTCAGCAAAAAGGCCATGTACAGGGGCAGCGTCAGGATTTGTTCCTCGCGGCCTATGTTGTAGTCACCAAGCTTTATCAGATGATATACGTGGTATTTCTCGGGATGGCGCAGAATTGTCTTGGAGCTCTTGGTATTGCCGGAAACAGCTTTTACCTCGACAAGGGTGCATTCTCCGTGGAAGCGGATAATAAAGTCAACCTCCAGACCGGAATCTTTATGGAAATAATAGAGCTTGCGGCCCATTTTAGAGAAGATGTCAGCAACCAACCCCTCAAAGATGGCACCTTTGTAGCCCAAAAGATTTCCTTGTAAAATGTCAAACTGCGTGCCGTCCTCCAGCATCGAGACGAAAAGCCCGGTATCCTTCATGTAAACCTTGAAAACATCTTGGTCTGCATTTCCGTCCAACGGCAGTTCCGTGATGGAAAGGTTGTAGCAGCGGGTAATGATGCCTGCATCCTCGATCCATTGCAGGCTGCCCGCAAACCTGGAAGCGGTAGCGCCTTTTTTCACGACGGAATACTGAAATTTTTTGTTTTCCTTGCTCAGCTGCTTGGGGATAGACTGAAAGCATTCCCGGATAACGGCCTTATCCTTTCGGTCAGCGTATTTTACCATGTCATCTTCATAAGAGCGCACAATATCACGCTGAATCTGCAAAACCTCGTCCATGCGCTTTGTATTTACAAAAGTTTGCACGGCATCCGGCATACCGCCTACAACGGTATATTGCAGTAAAAGCTCCCGCATACGCTGGTGCAGCGCCTCCGGCACAGGCGTGCCGTTTTGCAGGCATTTGCGCAGTAAGGCAATAACCTGTTCTGTAATGCCGTTTGCCCAGAGAAATTCCTCAAAATCCAAAGGGCTCATGTCGAGCACGGTCTCGTATCCGACTGGGATTGACTTCGGTTCCTTGCTGCCGTACCCCTTGACGCCTAACAAGCTGCCCGTACCAATCACATCATAGCGGCCGTCCAGTTTGAAAAACTTCAAAGCTGTACGCGCGTCCGGGCAATCTTGAATCTCATCCAGCACAAGCAATGTCTTTCCAGGCTCAAAGACGGCATCCTGCCCCATCAGGGCAGACAGAAGCATTGTAATGTTGTCCACTTCCAATGAGCCGGAGAACACTGAAACAAACTGCGGATTTTCAAAAAAATTCAGATAGACAGTGTGTGCGTAATTCTTTTTAGCAAATTCGAGCACAGAGTATGTCTTGCCGCACTGGCGGCAGCCTTTCAGAATAAGCGGCTTGTGATTGGGCGTGTTCTTCCAATCCAGAAGCGTTTTCTCGATTTTTCGGCGCAGCATAGTGGTTCCCCCTTGTGGTTTGCTTGCAGTATAGCAGAAAATCACAACTTTTTCAAGGGACTTTTTCTGAAAACGTGCAACTTTTTCAAACGACTTTTTGAGAAAAGCAGGAAGAATAAGCTGGAAAAATTTAGAAGGGAGTACGAAAAAGAGCAAGAAAACATTGAAAAGTCGGAAATCTCCATAGAAGAAGCACAGAAAGAGCTGGCTGCTGGGCGGAAATTCCTGGCAGAACTTCCTGCAAAATTTTGATTAACCTCGGCAATGTTAGCGGCGGGCGAGAATCACCACGCAAGACCGGGTAAAACGGAACAAATAATAAGGGAAGAAAGCAGGAAATCTATTTACAAAGCTCCTGGATTTTTTGTTCATTGCTCTTATCGGGGGATGGGCAGCTCTGGCTGCGGAAAAAACGGTGCCGCAGCGGCCCGAAAGGGTAACGTGAGCGAAAGCGAACGTTAGCAAGCATTGCATGTGAAATTCACATGCAACATTTAGGGGACACCCTAAAACCCATTCTCAAAGGAATATCCATCAACAATTTCGAAAATGGTGATGCTATACTATGGAGAATCGGTTCAAAGCGTATTTGGACTATTTCAGGATTTCATATTCCGAGTGAGTTCTTCTCGCAGCTCTCGCTTATATTTGTAATACGTATTCCGTGCGATGCCGATCAGCTTGATGCAGTCCGCATCAGTGAGAGTTCCATCGAAATCACGGCTGTATTTTTTGATCTGCTCCTTACAGGGGGCAGATTTTTTTATGGTAAGTTTGCGGCCGGGCATCTGGCCGATCTGTTTTCCGTTCAGCCGGGCCGTCAGGATCCCCTCGCGGGTGCGCTGGTGCAGGTCGTCCACCTCTTTCTGCGCCTGGGCAAAGGCAAGACGAATCTGCTCCTTGGCAAGGTCGGCGGTGTAGCGGTTTAATGCGTCCATGATGCCGGAAACAAAACGGTCCGTTGCGGCGCTGCCGGTCTCCGGCGAGGAACTGACCTGCCGCTGCAAAGCCTGCTTGTAGGTGTCCGTATTGATGTGCGGCTCCTTCAAAAAGCAAAGCGTCACACCGCGGTTGTACAGTGTTTCATAGAGTGCACAACCCTCCTCGGCGCTGCGGCTCATGCGGGAAACACTGTCAAACACGATGGTATCCCCGGGCTGTACACAGTGCAGCAGCTTGTCCAGCTCCTGCCGTCCGCGGCAGGCCGTGCCGGTGTAGACCTCGCGGACGATGTGCGCCGCGGGGTAGGCAGCGGCAATGTTGCGCACCTGGCGTTCGATATTTTGCTGCGGTGTGGAAATGCGGCAGTAGCCGTACACGGACATACAGTATCACTCCTGACGTTCGGTTGATTTGCTACTTATGAGTATACCACACGTTGGCGCAAATGCAAGAACTTTTGCTACAAACTATAATAACCTTAGATTTGATACGGCTTCGTTTGTGTTTTTCCAGGCTAGTTCTCTGCACATAAAAATACCTTTCTGCATAGTAGTCGGTATCCTATACAGAAAGGTATCAGGCTGATTGGTCATGCCTTGCTAAATAACAAGTATGATAAATTTATATTCCTTAGTCATCATAACGAAGATATGCACCCTTCATAGGGCTGGCGGCGTGTTCGCTGAAGAGTCTCAGCGTACCGCGCTTATAGCGGCGAGGCTTCGGCTTCCAAGCGGCTCGGCGCTGTGCCAAAATCTGCGCCATTTCTTCGGCAGACTTTCGCTCACCTCTTACGCCAATAATGTTCAGCTTACGCGCCGGAACATCAATTTCGATCAAGTCGTCTTCTTCCACAAGGGCGATGGGGCCGCCGGTTTGTGCTTCCGGGCTGCAATGGCCGATTACCGGGCCGGTAGATGCACCAGAAAAGCGCCCATCTGTGATCAGCGCAATGCTACGGCCAAGTTCTTTGTCAGAACTGATAGCCTCACTGGTATAAAACATCTCCGGCATACCGCTGCCCTGCGGTCCCTCATAGCGGATGAATACTGCATCGCCTTTTTGCACTTTGTGGTGCAGCACAGCATCCAGGCAGTCTTCTTCGCTGTCAAAGGGACGTGCACGCAGTACAGCTTTGAACATTTCCTTCGGGCAGGCAGTATGCTTAATAACAGCTCCCTCCGGCGCAAGGTTTCCACGCAGCACGGCGATGCTTCCATCGGTGCCGATGGGGTCAGAAGCCGGACGGATGATGTCTGCGCGGGTAAGCTTTAAGCCGCAGCGTGCATTTGCCTCATCCAAAAGCTGTTGGCAGTGTTCATAGAAACCATCTGCCTTCAGTTTATCCAAATTTTCTCCCAGTGTCTTTCCGGTAACTGTGAGGGCATCCAGATGCAGCACATCACGAATTTCTTCCATGATGGCAGGTACACCGCCTGCATAGTAGAAGAATTCTGCGGGCCAACGGCCTGCCGGACGAATGTCCAACAGATATTTCGCACCACGATGCAGCCGATCAAAAGTATCTCCATCGATCTCGATACCAAATTCATGGGCAATCGCAGGAAGATGCAGCAAAGCATTTGTGGACCCGGAAATGGCAGCGTGCACCAAAATGGCATTTTCAAAGCTGTCCATTGTCACAATATCACTCGGTTTCAGGCCCTGCTTTGCCAGGACTACGGCCTGGTAGCCAGCGCGGCGTGCATACTGCACAAGATCCGGACTGGTAGCAGGAAGCAAAGCACTGCCAGGCAATGCCAGGCCCAAAGCCTCTGCCATGATCTGCATGGTTGACGCTGTTCCAATGAAACTGCATGCGCCGCAACTGGGACAGGCATTCTGCTTGGCCCAGTCCAGCTTTTCTTCGCTGATCTCGCCGCGCTCATACTTTGCACTGTACATACCCAGCTGTTCCAAAGTCAGCAAATCAGGACCTGCATGCATCGTACCGCCGGTAATCATTACGGCAGGGATGTTTACTCTTGCCAGTCCCATAAGGTTAGCGGGCAAGCCTTTATCGCAGCTGGCAATGTACACGCCGCCGTCAAATGGAGTTGCATTGGCATGAATTTCAATCATATTGGCAATCATTTCACGGCTTGCCAGACTGAAATTGATTCCATCGGTACCCTGACTCTCGCCATCACAGATATCAGTAGCAAAGTATCTCGCACCATGGCCTCCGGCTTGCGCCACACCTTCACAGGCTGCCGCCACAAGCTTGTCCAAGTGGCCGCTGCCGGGGTGGCTGTCACCAAAGGTACTTTCTACAATGATCTGCGGTTTTGCAAGATCTTCCGGTTTCCATCCGGTACCAAGGCGCAGTGGGTCCAACTCCGGCGCTAAGGATCGCATTTTTTGACTGATGAGTTCCATAATAATTAATCTTCCTGTTTCATGCTATATTTTGTGATTGTTATATCGTTGCCTGTTAGACAATACCCACTACATGCAGAAGAACAAGGACAACGAAAGCAACGATGCCGCCCAGTGCGTTGGTTGTGGTGAAGTACTTAAGACCCTGCTTGGTATCAAAGCCATACAGAGATGTGAAGATCCAGAAGCCACTATTATTGACATGCCAGCCAACCATAGAGCCTGCGCCGATGGCCAGTGCAGTCAAAACCGGGCTCAGACCCAGAACCGTCATCAGGCCACCCATCAGACCGGCAGCAGTCATCGCTGCCGTCGTCATAGAGCCGCAGACGGCCATCAGGATAGCAGCCATCAGGAACGGAACGAGGATAGCCGGGAAGCTGCTTTCAGCAATCATGTTGCCAATGGTGGCAATCGCTTCATTTTCACGGAGAATACCGCCCATAGCACCGCCCATAGCGGTAATGAGAAGGGCACCAATAGCAATCTGAAGTGCGCGGCCGACCCAGTTATTCATGACGATCTCAAACCAGCTGCTTTTTTCTGTCAATTTGCAGCCGGTGCCGTCTGCGTTGGCTTTCTGGACAACTTTTTCCTTACGGCCAAAGATCAAGGAACCAACCGCAACGATACCGCAGAACAGAGCCAGAACCGTGTTGCCAAAAGTGTTGAAGAAATTGTATGCAGCTGAGCCTTCCACAGTAAGCAGCTTGCCGATAGAGCCGATAGCGATCATGATGGCAGGCAGCAGCAACGGAGCAAAAGCAGCAGCTGCCTTAGGTGTATTGTCTTCCTTGATGAGCAGTGCTTCCACATTATTCGTATCATCAACAGGATCGATGCCCTCTGTATATTGGGGAAGCGGTGCAACATATTCACTCTTTGCGTAAACCGGGCGCAGACCCAAGTAGCAAGCAGCGAAAGAAATCACAGAGCAAATAAGGCCGATTATAATGACCGTGCCGATATCAGCACCAAGCAGAATAGAAACAGCCAAGATACCCGGAGTTGGAGGAACCAGACCGTGTGTAAGGGTCAGACCAAGGTTTACAAAAGGCGCAACCTGCTGCATACCAAGTTTCTTACGCTTGGCAAGAATCGCAGATATAGGAGCATTAAGAATAATAGCGATATCGCCAAACACAGGAATGCTCATAATAAAGCCGGTCAAAGCGGGAGCCAGCTCAAGGCACTTACCCTTAAACTTCTTGATAAAGAAGTTTACCATGCTTGTAGCTGCACCGGTGTCATTGATACCAGCCGCAATAACAGCTCCGAATATGATCATAACACCAATTGAGCCTAAAGTTGATCCAAAATATTTTGTGATATTAGCAAAGGTGTCTACAAGGGACATTCCGGAAGCCAAACCACAGAATGTGGCGGTCAAAAACAGAACCATAACGGGGTGCATTTTAAATTTCAAGGTCAAGACTGTCAAAATGGCGATGGCAATGATCAGCATAATGACGAAATGAAGTGGTGACATTGTTTATCCTCCTCGTATTCTATCATTCCAGACACTGGTTCTTTTTCAGTGCCGTATACGTTGTACTGTATGCGTTTTCAATAACCCACTCCGGGGTCTTGCTCCAGTATTCCGGTCGGAAAGTTTCTACCGAAACCATGCCGGTATAGCCGCAGATTTTCAATGTTTTTAGGAAGCTATCCGTATCAACAACACCGCTGCCGGAGAAACAGCGCTTGTCCTGTCCCATCTCGCTGTCCGGCACATCATCAGCGCTCATCAGATGAACCGCAAAGATCTTTTCGGGCTGCACGGTTTTGATGGCGCTGAAATCGTTGCAATGGTCATTAAGGTAAATATTGTAGGAATCAAATACGAACCCCACATTGTCCTCGTCCACGGCCCGCACAATACGGTCGGCAGCTTCAATACTGCGAACACAGCTCTTGCGCAGGCCCACCAGCTCGAAGCATAGCTTCATACCGAAAGGCCGTGCAAAGACAGCGAGCTTTTTCAAGATACGCACGCATTCTTTCTCTGCCGCAGCCGTATCACCGGTAAAGACCCCGCTGGGGTCGAGAGGCGGCACGATAATGACGTAGCTGCTGCCAATCGTGCTTCCTACCTCACAGGCCAGCTTGAAGTCCTGCATGGCAGGGTCATTCCAGTCAGGCATTTCGTCTGGCAGCATCCCCTGCCGCAGATATACGGCATTGATAGCGTGTGGTTTGAGCCGGTGCGTTTCAAAAAATTCTTTCAGCTGATCTACCGTGTGATCCTTGAGCCAGCCCCTCAGCATATCGAGCCGAATCTCAATGTAATCAAATCCTGCTTTTTCGCACAAGCTCAAATCCTGTTCCAGTGTAGAACAGTCACGGGCGCAAGCCTCATTATAGGATGTTTTCATTGTTGCTCTATCCTCATTCAGCGGATGGGAAATTTGATAACGGAATCCGTCTGCGTGCTGCGGTAAATCGCTTCAAACAATTCAACCGTCTTACGGCCGTCCCGCGCATCTACCAGCGGTTTCGTGTGGGTCTCTACTGCGTGAAGAAAATCTTTGATTTGCTCCTGATGATAGTAGTGCATGGAATCCACACTGTTAAAGAAATCGCAGTCGCCTTTTTTCCAATCTTCCAGCTTATCAGCTTCACCTTCCACCGTCCACAAATCATTGTACGGCGGCTCAGTGATGGAAGACATGCCTGCAATAAACATGGCACCGCCGTCCGTCTGTACGCCAACACCGGCACCATTTTGACCAAAAATGTGTACCTTTCCGTACAAAGCCGGATTTTGACTGTTGCTCACCACGATATTGCCTACGGCACCGCTCTTAAACTTTACTACTGCCACAGCAGTATCTTCTACTTCGATATAAGGGTGGTTTAAATTCTTCCACACACCATATACCTCATCCACATCGCCCATATACCACAGAAGGAGATCCAGCTGATGCGGAGCCTGGTTCACAAGAACGCCGCCGCCTTCTCCTTTCCAGGTACCACGCCATGCGTCACTATCGTAATACGCCTTATCGCGCCAGCCGAGCATCGTTACCATGCCTAAGATCGGTTTGCCGATCTTGCCTGCTTCAATAGCTTCATGGATTCTCATGCAGGGGCGATAGAAGCGGCGCTGCACCATCGTTCCGATGGTCACATTGTTTTTATCACCGGCTTCAATAATTCTGTCGCAATCAGCCAGGCTGGATGCTAACGGCTTCTCAATAAGTACATTGCAGCCATTTTCTGCGGCAATGACTGCCGGGTCGCGGTGAAGGGGGTGCGGTGTGCAGACGCTTACCACATCCAGCTTTTCTTTCTGGATCATCTCAGATATATCGGAATACGCATTCACGTGGTAACGTTCCGCAAAGGCTTTTGCACGGTCCAGGTTGGCATCACATACAGCAGTAAAAGCGCTGTTTTCCAGCTTTTCATAAGCTTTTGCATGGAAATCGGCGACTTTACCGCATCCGATAATACCGGTTTTCAATTTCATTTTGATTCTCCTTTTCGTAGTAAGAGCACACCCATTGACGTTACTGTAACGTCTATCTTTCTGTGTTGCCCCTATCTTAATTTATCTGCTGTAAGTTTACAAGTTGTACAAAGCAGTTCCTACTTTATGACAAAAAGAGAAGCACAAATTTTCACAGCTTGCACAAATCATGGGGAAATTTTATATATTTTGCCGAAATTTCATTGATTTTCTAAGCCTTTTCCTTTACAAGAACCTCAAAAAGCCGGAAAATACATCTGATGACTTGTGCAAAACAAAACCTCACATAAGCGTAATAAAGCTTATGTGAGGAATTTTTTTGGAAAATACTGTACAAACCTCATACTTTTGTATGCAGCCTTGTGAACTTTTCCCTTATTATTAAGTTTTGTGCTCTGCATCATACAGTTGTTTTATTCTGCAGCGGTTAAATGCAAGATGCATCGTCATAGCGTTTTGGGCGCCAATCGGATCACGGGCAGCAATGGAATCCAACACCATACGGTGTGTCATAATTGTTTCTTCTGTAAGCTCTTTGTGCGTTACATTTACAAAAATCATAACCGCTGTATCAATAATCGGAATCAGTTGCTCGACCACTGTATTCTTGCTTGCGGTTGCCACACAAGTGTGAAATGCAATATCATCTTCGTCATAATACTCCCCTGCACGTATTTTATTTTCCACTCTATAGCAAAGGCGTTTTATCCTTGCAATATCTTCTTCCGTTGCATTGTGGGCAGCCATTGCGGCAATTCCTGGCTCCAGCAGCAGACGTACATTTACAATATCAAGCGCTAATGCTGTCTTGTCTTGTACGTTGCCTAACCCCAATGGATCTCCCTTTCCAAGAACAGTTGTTAGTACATAGGTGCCAGATCCACGCCGCACATTTACAATTCCTTTGCTGGATAGCAGCTTAACCGCTTCACGAATCGTGCTGCGACCCACACCAAATTTTTCTCCAAGTTCAAATTCATTTGGAAGTCTTGTACCTGGTTTCAGCGGCGTATCCACAATATAACGGTAGATTCGTTCCTCAACCTGTTCTACCAACAGTTTGCTTTTAAGCTGCGATAATTCGTCCATAGCATAGCCTCTTATTTTCGTTTTTCTTTGACAAACAAAAGTGTTTTTCCTTATCTTACTCATAATATGGAAAAAAAGCAATAATAAATTGTTATATTTCAAAATCTATGATACTAACTATTTTATGCCCTATATCTCTAACGCCCAACAACTAATATTTTTTCACCGTATAGCTATTTTCCAATAGCTACAGAAAACGACAGAGCCTGTTTGCAAGACAGCCCTGCCGTTTTTCTACGTTTACCCCCGCGCCCGCACAAAAATACGGACTTTCATCCGCGCCCACCGGATAAAAGTCCGTGTTTTTATCTTTCCAGCAAGTCCTCCATCGCGCAGCCAAGCACTTTGGAAATCTTATACAAACTCTCCGCGCTTGCCTTGTTGATGTCCTTTTGCCGCTGTTCGTACAGCTGGATGGAGCGCAGGCCGACGCCGGATTTTTTCGCCAGCTCGGCTTGCGAACAGCCGTAGGCCGTGCGGATACGCTTCAGGTTTGTTTCCGCAAAGTGCTCCCGGATGCGGGCATCCGCAATCCCGGCAAATTTGCTGACGTCCGCCTCGTGCAGGGTATAATACATTTTTTCCAGTTCCGCAAAGGAAAGCACCTCGAAAATCTCGCTGTACTTTCGCCCGGAGTACCACTGATAATACGCAACCGCCCACCCGATCCAATATTCGCAGGAACGCGCATACCGTTCCGGCTGTTCCGGCTGTTCTGTCATCCCGGTCGTCTCCGCAATAATCTGCACAGCCAGTTCAATGCCGCTCTTCCCTGCCAGATACGCGGGTTCTCCGTTTTCCATATGCTTGCTTACCGAACTTACGGTGAACAGCTTTATAAAATTTTCTCCCGGTACGCCGCAGACACGAATCGCATAGTCGAATGCATCCCCCAAAGCCGCCTGCGCATTACTCAGATAGATTTCTTGGTATGCGTGGGTCATCGCTGCGGATGCCTCCTCTCATAATGTCCTGCATATAGATGCCGTCTGTCTCATCGTCCAGCATTTTCAGATAGGTTTGGTTTGCTTCATCGTTTCTTGCTTTGCGCTGCACATAGTATTTGTCTTTTTCTGCGATGGAAAAGCCCTCAAATTTCAGATTGGAAAAGGCAAACTGCGACTTGATCACCACCTGCTCCCCCAGTCTGCCAAGCCGCATCGCCTGCGAGAGCTGCTCTACCGAGATGGCATTGTTCAGAAAAGATTCCGCATAATCGAAATAGGAATCATCGGCGCGGTAGCCTGTAATCAAATCATAGGCATTTACGTTCACGCCGAAATTGTCGATCAGATATTGCTTGGCCCGCCTTGCCACCGGTGTTTTTATGGAAAAAAGACGATGCTCGACCAGCACGGCGATCCAATTGAGAATGGTATAGTCCGGGCTGTTCAAATGTAAAACCCGCAGATATTCCGTATCCAGAGTATAGCGGTTTGCAAAACCGTCCCGCAAAGAGGAAACGGCCCACTCCTTTGCCAGTGCCTCGCTTTCCGTGCAGTAAAAGCCAAGCCCGAAATCATTATGCTTTTTCCCCTCGCCAAACACGGGATGCTCGATGACTTTTTCCGAGCCGTGAAACAGGGTGATTTTCTTTTCCATATTGCCGCCCTCCTTGGTATAAGTATATCACTAAAGTGATATAAAAGCAAGGCAGCAAAAAAGATAGTATGACATGATGTCATACTATCTCAAAAAATTGTTGGTACAACGTTCTTCCGTTATCCCATCAGTACCCCAAAATCAGGGGTGTATGTCAGTCCCTGCTCAGGTTCCGGCTTGCGCAAAAACATCAGCATATACACGGGATAATAGGTGATTTTCTCCCGCACGCTCACGTTGCCGCCGTGGAACACAAACGCCGCGGGGATATGGTAGGCGGGGTTTGCCATCACGCCAGAAAGCGCGTTGTGGCGTGTATAATCCTTTCCGCTTTTGATTTCCAGCGGCAAAACGTGCCCCGCGTGCTCCACGACAAAATCCAGTTCGCCCTGCTTTTTGCTGTTGAAGTAGTACAGCGCAAAACCGTGGGCGGTCAGCTCCTGCGCGGCGGCGTTTTCAAACACGGCACCGTAGTTGATGTTGGTTTCGCCGTTCAGCAGCGCCAGCTGGATGCCGTTGGCGTAGGTGGCCGCCAGAAGCCCGACGTCGCACAAAAACAGCTTGAACAGGTTGCTTTGGCGGTTCAGGCGCAGCGGAAGGGCGGGTTCCTCGACATTGTAGGTTGGCAGCGCCACGCCCGCGTTGGCCAGCCACAAAAAGCTGTTGCGGTAGCGGCTCAGCTTGAAATCCTGATGCAGGTCTTTCAGGATAAACCGCTTGTTTTTGGCGTTCAGCTCGCTGGGGATCAAATCAAAAATATCTTCCAGATACAGCTTTTCCTGCGGGTCGTAGCGGGCGATATCCTTTTTGTACAGCGTTAAAATCGACTGCTGCACCTGCGCGACCTCGTACAAATTGCGGGTGCGCAGGTAACATTCCACCGCCGCCGGCATACCGCCCACCAGCAGATACAGCCGAAACAGCTCCATCATTTTTTGGTGGATCAGCGGCTCGACCTCCTGTTTTTGATCGTAGCAGCGCTGTAAGTGCTCCATCACGCGGGCGGACACGCCGTTGGCGCGGGCAAATTCGGCAAGATCCATCGGGAACATTTCCAGCACGTCCATGTACCCCACGGGCGCGCTGCGGATGTCCTTCAGCTCCACGCCCAGCAGCGAACCGCTTAAAATATAGCGGTAACTGCCCTCCTCGACCAGAAATTTTATGGCCGTGACGATTTCCTTGCACTCCTGCACCTCGTCCAGAAAAATCAGGGTCTTGCCGGGGACAAGGCTTTGCCCCGCCAAGGCGGAGAGGCGCAGCAGCAGGTCGCTGCTGTCGGCGGCGTTTTCAAACAGTTTGCGGGCGGCTGGGTTTTCCAAAAAGTTGATTTCGACAAAATGCGGAAATGCCTCGCGCCCGAGATTGCGTATCAGCGTAGTTTTTCCGACCTGACGCGCGCCCGTGACAAGCAGTGCCTGCCGACGGTCGGCGGCAAAAAAGGCGTTGATTTTTTTTGCAACAGCGCGCTGCAAAACGTGAATTGTGGTTTCCATTGGGTATGCCCTCCCCCGCTGCGGTGTAGTTTGTCCGTTTTTCCAACAGTATTATACCGTATTTTGTCCGTTTATGCAACACATGTTGCGGTGTTTTTGTCCGAAAATGCCTTGCCCGTTAGGTTTTGCGTTACCGTAAAATCGCGGGCGGGGCATGCCCCGCCCCTACATCGCACGCATTCCAAACGTGCGCGCCGCGATATTATGACATCATGTCATAATAGCAGTTGCTTTCCCCTGCTTTTGTGGTATAATGGAATAAAAGTTATAACCTTGCGGGTAACACCTTTTTGTCGAATTGGGAGGTTCGTATGGTAAAACTGGATTACGCGCGGCTGAAAGCCACCCGTCTGGAACAGGACATCACCCAAAAAGAGCTTGCCACCGCCACCGGCGTCGGGCTGGCGACCATCAAACAGCTGGAAACCGGGCGCAGCGGCACCGAGCTGGAAAACCTGAAAAAAATCTGCGACTATCTGGAACTGGACATCAACGAAATTTACCACCCCGACTACCACGAAACCAAGGTGCTCTGCATGCTCAACAACAAGGGCGGCTGCGGCAAAACCAGCCTGTGCAGCGGCATTGCCACCTCGATGGCAGAGCTGGGTCTGCGGGTGCTGATCATCGACGGCGACGGGCAGCGCAACCTGTCCGCCAGCTTCGATATGCCCCGCAGCGAGAAAAACTTCGGCGCGGCGGTGCTGGCCGAGCAGGACCTGAACGGCTACATTCAGCCCACCCCGTATGAAAACATCGACATCATCGTGGCGGACGTCTCGATGGGCACGCTGGACATGGCGCTGTTCACCAAAATTTCGCGCGAGAACATCGTGCGCAGCATCCTGCGCCCCGTCATCGAGCGCGGCTACTACGATTACATTTTGATAGACACCAACCCGAATTTGTCGCTGCTGAATTTTAATATCGTAAATGCGTCGAATTTTGTGCTGATTCCCGCCCAGCCCGCCAGCTTTGACCTGGACGGTCTGGCGGTGGTGCTGCAATTTGTCGAGGGTATCAAACCGTACAACCCGACTTTGCAGGTGGGCGGCATCATCATAAACCGCTACGACGCCCGCAACCGCCTGATCACCGAGGCGGCCATGGACCAGCTGCGAGAGGCGTACAGCCCGCTGCTGTTTGAGCAGATCATCCGCGTGGACAGCCGCCTGCAGAACGCCCAGTGGGAAAACCGACCCGTGCAGGACTATGCGGGCAACGCGCGCATTTCCAAAGAATATCGCGCACTTACGAAAGAAATTTTGCGCAGATGCAGCTGAGAAAGGCGGTAACTTGCCATGGCACTGAAAAAACGAACCGTAGTCTCCCCCGCCGCGGGCGCCGTGACGCTGCCCACCCTGATGGCGGAACTGCCCGGCACACGCCGCCTGGAGGAACTGCCGCTGGATAAGCTCTCCCCCGCGCCGACCGAGTGGAACTTTTACGCGCCGCTGCCCGACGACAAGCTGTTGGAGCTGATCGAGAGCATACAGACCAACGAGCTGCTGCACCCCATCGTGGTTTGGAAGCAGCCCGACGGCGCGCTGATGATTTTAAGCGGGCACAACCGCGTGCGCGCCTACACCGCGCTGCTGGAAAAGACCGGCGAAGAAAAATACCGCCGCATACCCGCCACGGTGCTGACGGATATCACGGCGGACGAAGCGCACGAGATCGTGGTGGATTCCAACTATGTGCAGCGCGTGCTAACGCCGTCGGAAAAGGCGCGCAGTATTTCGCAAAAGTACGCGCTGGCGGGGCGCAAAAAGCGCAGCAAAAACGGCGAGCGCAAATCCAAGTACGAGCAGATCGGCGAGGAGTACAATCTTTCGGGGCGGCAGATCGCGCGCTATGTGCGGCTGGGCAGCCTGGACAAAAGCCTGCTGGCGCTGCTGGACGGCGGCAAACTGCCGCTGACGACCGCGCTGCGGCTGGTGGATTTTGCCCCCGAAAGCCAGCGGTATCTGGCCGCCCGCCACGCCGACGAGTTGGCAAGTCCCAAAATGGCCAAGCTGACCGCCGCGATGAGCGCCGAGGAAATCGACGCCGCGCTGCAGACAGAGCCGCAGACCGTGCGCGTGGCGTTTACGGTGCCCGCGAACCTGGAAGGCGAGTTCCGCCGCATGGCCGAGCAGTGGCTGGAAAAAAAGATAAAAGATAATAGATAATAGATAAAAATTAAGGTGTGCGCGCCGTGCGCGCACGGTTTGAATGTGCGCGATGTAGGGGCGGCAACGCGAAGTTTACGGGTCGTTTGTAGGGGCGGGGCATGCCCCGCCCGCGACTTTGCGGCAACGCGAACCTATCGGGGAAACATAGGATATTATGACATCGTGTCATAATATCTCGGTAGATAAGCATTGACAATATGAGATATATCCGCTATAATAAATATGAGATAAATCCTATATTTTGAATCGGAGACAGATGTGCAGGAATTTCAAATTGAATTTTATGAAAAGATAGACGGAACAGAACCGGCAAAAGATTTTATTCTGAGCCTTGATACAAAAATGCGTGCCAAAGTATTGCGTACAGTTTCACTGCTCGGTGACAGCGGCCCGACCCTGAGGGAGCCATATTCAAAACCATTGGATGATGGAATTTTTGAAATTCGCACCAAGTTTGGCTCTGATATAACACGAGTTCTTTACTTTTTTGTAGTAGGCAAAAAGGTTATCTTAACGAATGGTTTTATTAAAAAGTCGCAAAAAACGCCACAGGCAGAAATTGAATTAGCGAAAAAATATAGAGCAGAGTATCTTTCCCGAAAGGAGAATTCCAAATGACAAACTTTAACGATTTTCTGAATGAACAGATGAAAGACCCCACATTCAAGGCAGAGTGGGAAGCACTCGACCCGGAATTTTCCGTAATCGAGGCGATTTTGAAAGCGCGGAAAGAAAGAGGCCTGACGCAAAAGCAGCTTTCCGAGCGCACGGGTATTGCGCAGACGGATATAAGCAAGTTGGAGCGCGGAAACGCAAACCCGTCTCTGCGCACGCTGCAAAGGCTGGCCGCCGGTATGGGAATGCGCGTCAAAATCGAGTTCGTGCCGGAAAATGCAAGCGCAGCGCTGTGAAAGAGACAATCATAAAAAAGGAATCCCACTTGATACACTTATGAAGTGACCCCAAAAAGTTAGACAATATTCTGAAGTAAAAATTGTTCAAGCAGCCGAAAGGGCTTGCTGTCTGTGAATTGCAGGCGGCAAGCCCTTTAGCTTTGCCTTGATCCTGCGGTTGTTGTAGTAATCTAGATATTCGATCAGTTCCAGTTTGAAGTGTTCCATGGAGCGGAACTCCTGCAAATACAGCAGCTCACTTTTGAGCAGCCCGAAGAAATTTTCTATCACAGCATTGTCCAGACAGTTTCCCTTGCGGCTCATGCTCTGGCGAACACCTTTCTCCCGGAGCATCTGTTGGTATTGTTTGTGTTGGTACTGCCAGCCCTGGTCAGAATGGAGAATCAGGTTTGTTTCGGCCGGGATCTTTGCAAACGCCTCGTCCAGCATGGTGGTTACCATGCTGAGCGCAGGACGATCCGATATGGTGTAACTGACCAGATCGCTGCTGCACAGATCAAGGATGGGAGAGAGATAGAGCTTCTCTCCAAACAAACTGAACTCTGTCACATCGGTGACCCACTTCTGGTTCGGCTTTTCGGCGCGGAAGTCCCGGTTTAACAGATTCGGCGCAATTTTGCCAACTTCACCCTTGTAAGAACGATACTTCTTCCTCCTGACACGGCAAACTAAACCCAGCTCCTTCATAAGCCGCTGGACAGTCTTGTGATTCAGGAGAAAATTGCGCTTGTGAAGTTCTGTTGTAATGCGGCGATAGCCGTATCTTCCTTTGTTTTCGTGGTAGATGGCCGTGATCTCCGCTTTGACAGCTTTATACTTATCTGAACTGTTCATCCGCTTCAGATGATAGTAGAAAGTGGCACGGGGCAGTTGAGCGATTGAGAGAAGAATATCCAGAGAATGTCTTTGCCTCAGCTTTTGAA
>ERZ827363.366-NODE-366-length-48958-cov-10.583441_pt1 | contig 48958 bp, 45 predicted proteins | sample MGYA00519776_ERZ827363 | MGnify/ENA primary metagenome ERZ827363 (study PRJEB31778, sample SAMEA3449288) | human gut metagenome | biome: human gut; feature: human-associated habitat; material: faeces | place: United Kingdom | collected 2010/2012 ... | reverse complement strand
AAAAGAGTTGCCTCTTTTTATGATTTTAAAATCATTTTGAGACAACCCCTTTTTTATTTATTTTCTAATTTTTCACACACATTTTTAAGCATATTTATAATTGGCAAATTATATGGACATTTTGTCTCACAAGTTCCACATTCTATACATTCACTTGCTTTAGCATTTCCTAAACTTTCATATCTTTCTAATGCCCATTCTTTTAAGTTATATCTTGTGTAATATCCTTCTAACAAGAAATTTTGTGGTATATTTACATTATTTGGACATGGCATACAATACTCACATCTTCTACAAAAATTACTACTTAACTCTTGTCTTATTTTTTCAATTTTTTTGTTATCATCTTCATTTAAATGTACATCCTTAATAACAGAAACATTTTCTATAACCTGTTCAACTGTATTCATTCCTGGTATGGCCACATCTATATAATCTTTCGATAAAATATATTTAATCGCCAAAGCCCCATCGTCTATGGCACCTCCGGCTAATGGTTTCATTGTTATTGTGCCTATGCCTTTTTCATGAGCTATTTGGAAAACTTCATCTGCTTGGTCTTCCACGATATTGTATGGAAATTGTATTGTATCAAATTTTTCATCTTCCACAGCTCTTTTTATAGTTTCCAAACTATGGCTAGTTATTCCTATATATTTAATTTTACCTTCTTTTTGAGCTTCTAATAAAGCTCTATAAGCTTTATTATCATCAAAAATAGAATTATATTCATCTTCCTTTAAATTATGTATTTGATATAAATCAATATAGTCAGTTTTAAGATTTTTCAAACTAATTTCTATATCTTTTTTCATTTCTTCATAATTTCTAGACATACTTTTTGTAGCAATATAAAACTTATCTCTTCTGCCTTCAATAGCATTACCTATATACTCTTCACTTACTGTATAACCCCTTGCTGTATCTATAAAATTTACACATTGATTCACTAACTCATCGATTACTTTGTTTGTATCTTCTTGAGTTATCCTTTGAATAGGTATTCCACCAAAACCTACTCTTTTTATTTTCATATCTGTCTTCCCAAAGTTTCTCAAATTTTATCCCCCCTATATTTTAATCTTTATTGTAGATATTATATTATCTAAATTTATTTTACCATATCTCATAAAAACCAAAAAAGTACCAACATTAGTTGGTACTTTCATATATCCTATTCATTTTCTTGTGAAGGAATTGCAAACATAACTATATCATGTTTTTTTTCATTTTCTCTTTCACTATTATCTCTTTTTGATATTATTTCATCAACTTTAACTTTAAGAGTACTTTTTAATTCTGATACTTCTTCTTCAGTTAAAAGTATATTATCACATTCTAAAATACTGTCCCCATTTAAAGTTCCTGCTTCAGCTGCATCATAGAATGATTCTATAGTATCTTCAAAGTTAGATATAGATATGTAATCTTCATCTTTTTCTTGATCTAAATTATAATCAATTATTTTTCGACTTATAACTATATTATTAGCAGTAGGATAATAATATTTTTCTACAATACCTGATTTTATTTTTTCTTCAACTAGCTCTAAAATCCCCACATTATATAATGTTTTAATATGATAGTTGATTTTTGCATGTGGCTCATCTAATATTTCAGATAATTGTTTAGCTGATAAAGGGTCTTTATCAAACGTTTTCAGTATATCAACCCTACGAGGATGAGCAATTGCTTTTATACAATCTAAATCTCTCAATACTAGCACTTCTTTCATATATTCCACCCCTAAAAATTTTTTTATTTAATATAATCTCATTATATATTAACTGTATAAAATTGTCAAAAATTTCTTGTTGTTAAACTTATTTTTTCTTATTTTTTAAAAATATAATTCATTTTCTTACGAATGTATTAATTTTCCTGCTTTTTTATAATAAATGCTATTATTTTTGTTTTATGTATATCTTATATAAATAAAATATACATAATTTAAATATACTATTTTTATTGTATATACAAAAAAAAACGAACTTTTAAAGTTCGTTTTAATCAACAATCTTACTACCACCTATAAATTCTCTAATTATAGATGTTGGTGGTAAATCTGAAATATCTCTAAGTTCCACAAAATATTGAAGAAATTTTAATAATCTATTTGCTTCACTATATGCTTCACTATCACTATTTATACTTTCTAATAAAGGCTTTACATAACTTTTTAAAATAGCTAATTCATATACGCAAGATGAGTTGAAAATTATATCTGCTTCTTCTTGATATGGGAAGATATTTTCCTTTTCGCCCCTTCTTACAGAGTCCCAAGATAATATTGTCCTTATAGCATCATGACCTCTAAATTGATTATCTCTTACAATCCTTCTTATAAGCCTTAAATCTGTTGTTGGAATTCTATTATGTTCATCTAGATTTAATTGTGTCAAAACACTAAGGTAAATTTTAAATTTATTTTTATCAGGTATTGATGAAGTTAATAATGGATTTAAACCATGTATACCTTCAAGTATAATAGGTTGATTTTTATTTATTTTTAATTTCTTACCTTTTTCACTTCTTCCCTTTTTAAAATTAAATTTAGGAATAGTAACTTCTTTTCCTTCTAGTAAATCACTTAAATCTTTGTTAAATTGTTCTAAATTTATTGCATATATAGATTCAAAATTATAATTACCAAATTCGTCTAAAGGTGTTTCTTCTCTATCTACAAAATAATCATCTAAAGATATAGATACAGGTTGTAGATTATTCACCTTTAAATGTATGGATAAGCGTTGTGCAAAACTAGTTTTTCCTGAAGATGATGGAGCAGCTATCAATATTATTCTTTTATTTTCTTGTTTGATTATATCAGCTATTTCACCTAACTTTTTCTCCTGTAATGCTTCAACTATTCTGATTAATTCGCCATATTCATTATTTTCTATAATCTTATTTAAAGATAATACAGTATCTACCCCCATAAGAGTTGACCATTTTTCCATCTCCAAATATATATTTGATAACTTTGGTTGTGGAATAAATTCCCTAACTTTAGATTTATCTTCTATTCTTGGTCCAAGGAGTATAAATCCATCTTCATATTTTAATATATCAAATGTTTTTAAGTATCCTGTTGATGGCAACATATGTCCATAAAAATGGTCTACATGATTATTACATCTATATATTTTTATATCATCATGTTCTTTATATTTTAATAATTCAGCCTTACTTTTTAAATTATGATTATTAAAAAATTCTATAGCTTCTTTTTTACTAACTACTGTTTTTTCAATTTTATAATCGGAAGCTATAATTTCTTCCATTTTTAATTTTATCTTTTCCCTATCTTTTTCATTTAGCTTTCTATGAGCATGTACTTCACAATAGAGTCCATTAGATAAGGAATGTTCTATAGAAACCTTACAATTTTTATAAAGTTCTTCACATGCCATTATAAATACAAGAGTTAAGGATCTAGAATATACTCTAGATCCATCTGGAGTGTTTGTATCTAAAAATTTAATAATACAATCATGGCCTATTTTAGTTGTTAACTCATATAACTTATTATTTATAGATGCTAAAGTTATATATCCACCATAATTATCTTCAACTTCATTTGCTATTTCTCTTAACTCTATACTTGATGAATCATTTTCTACAAAAAATGATTTATTTTCATCATCGATTACTAAATTTAATTTCCTCATAATTATTGCCCCTTTTTATTGATGTTTAAGTTTTTAGTCTAATAAACCAATTTTATTAAAAGGATATAATCTAACAAAAACTTTTCCTAGTATATCTGACTCATTTATAAATCCAACTTGTTCATATCTACTATCTAAACTAATTTCTCTATTATCCCCCAAAACAAATACTGAATTTTCTGGAACTATAGTATCTATATCACCTTCTGTTACTTCATTATGTATATAAGGCTCATTTAATTCTTTTCCATTAACATAAACTTTAGAATCTTTTATTTTTACAGTATCTCCACTTACCCCTATTACTCTTTTGACTAAATCTTTATTAGTACCATCATCCTGTTGTAAATCCGATTCAAATACTATTATATCTCCACGTTTTGGTTCTCCAAATTTATAAGACATTCTATTTATTATTAAGTAATCTCCTTCTTCTAAGGTAGAGTACATAGAATCTCCTCTAACTAATGTAGGTTTTATAAATTGAGTTATGATAAATGCAAAAATTATAGCCAGTGCAAATACCTTTATCCACTCAAAAATCTCTTTTTTTACTTTCTCACTCAAAATATCATCTCCTCAATAATGTATAGTTATTTTAATTAATTTTACAACAATTTAAGTATAATTAATTCTTAGACCTTTTGGATAGTGATTTTTTAATATTCCATTAGATTCTTTTCCCCATCCTAGAGGTATATTTTCTATTGCTACTAAAACCCAACTTCTACTTTTTTCGGTATTTATGGTATTTCCTCTTAAATATTCTTTTGCTCTTTCATCATATATGCTTAGATTTTCAATATTTTTCACATCATTAGCTGTTAAATAATGAGAAAGAGCATGTGATGGTTCAAATCTATTCTTTTTAAGAGTACCTATGTGAAGTCCATTTCTTAAAACTTTTAGTTTTTTAGTATCTGGACAATCTTGTGGTAATAAATAAAGATTTTCTCCTTTTAAATAAAAATCTCCTTCTATAGATATATTTAGAAATTTTTTCTCAAAATCCTTGTAATCTTTTAATTCTTTTCCTAAAGGTTTAACTTTTATTTTTTTTGTATTACAATCTTGTTCAGAGTTTTTTCTTATTTTAGCAACAAAATGCCCCTCTCCCTTTACTTTATGAGGCCATAATCTTTCCATCATAATAAGTTCAGCATCTTCTTCATACTCATTTATAAAATCATTAATTACATCTTCATTTTCTTCTTTTGCAAAAGTACATGTAGAATATACTAAAACGCCATCTTTTTTTAGCATTTCAAAGCCATCTCTTATTATTTCTTTTTGTATAGATTGACATTCTAAAACTTTACTAAAACTCCAATCATCTATGGCAACTTGATCCTTTCTAAACATACCTTGACCAGAACATGGTGCATCAATAACTATTTTATCAAAATATCCTTTGAAAACTTTTTTAAGATTTGATGAATCTGTATTTGTTATAATACAGTTTTTTGCTCCAAATCTCTCAAGATTTTCTCCTAAAGCTTTTATCCTTGTAGGGTTTATTTCATTTGATACTAATAGTCCACTATTATTTAATTTTGATAATATATATGTAGATTTTCCGCCAGGTGCTGCACATAAATCTAGTACTTTATCACCTTCTTCTATATTTAATTTTGGAACTACACTCATTGCTGAAGGCTCTTGTAAATAATAGGCTCCACTTTCATGAAGAGGATTTTTCCCTGGTCTATTTATCTTCTCATCATAATAATAGCCTTCTTCTGCCCAAGGAATACTACTTAATTCAAATAAATTTAAATCTAATAATTTTTCTTTATTTAATTTCATTGTATTTAATCTTAAACCTGTTGTCTTAGGTTCATCATAACTTTTTAGAAAATCATCAAATTCATCTCCTAAAATTTCTTTCATTTCGTCTAAAAATTGCTGTGGTAGATTAGTCAATTTTATCTCCCTTTCTACTTATATTTTTTCTTTTATAAAATCTTATTTTTGAATATAATGCATATTTATCTAATTTATCTAAATTAATTTTCCACAAAAATATTATATACACTATAAAAACTATAATAGCCCATCTATATCCTATCATCAAGATAAAATCAAAAACTCCATGAAGTAAAATTGGAATAATTACAGCAAAATATAAGTATTTATTTTTTTTATAATCGTCCTTTGTAAACTTATATTTTGAGATATAATATCCCATAGTTATAGCAAACATTATATGAGATGGTATAGAAATTAATCCTCTAGTTATACCTAAACTAAATGTTAATTCACTTTTTTCCTTCATTAAATAAATAATATTTTCTATTGTTGCAAAGCCCAAAGATAAAAATATTGAATAAATTATACCATCAAGCTTTTCATTGAAGTTTTTTTCCCTTAATAATATTGGTATTAGTATTATAGACTTTAGTCCTTCTTCTGTAAATGCTGTTACAAAAAAAGCTATATAGATGCTGCTTAATAAACCATAAAAAATATCAAGTTTATTAAGATAGAGTTCTATAAATATGGATAATATACTTACTAAAATTCCCAATAAAAAATATTTTAGTAGTGTTTTAGGTGGTTCTTTCTCATATCTATCTTTATAATAAATCCATATCATAAAACAACTTACTGGCAATAATGCCAAAAATAATAAGTAAATTTTCATATTTTAAGATAACCTTTCTTTGCATATATATTAATATTTAGATATTTAAATATAATACTTATTATCTCCATTAAGAAAAATTTTTAATATTCTCATTTAAATTCTTAAAAACTTAACAAAATCAAATTATTTTCATAGAATAAACTAGAATATTTACAACTTAGTTATAAATAAAAGGGGTGATTACATGCAAGATGGTTTTTTAACTATTAGTGTTATAAACGCTTCAACAAATAGACCCATACCAAATGCAACTATAAATATATATGGTATGAATGATCAACAAGAAAATACAGGTATTGTATTACAAAACCTAATAACAGATGAATCTGGTCAAGTGAGAAATTTAACTTTATCAGCGCCTAACATTGAATATTCATTAGAACCATCAAATGTTAAACCTTATAGTGAATATATTATAGAGGCAATAGCTGACGGTTTTGAAACAGTATTAATAAATGGTACTCAAATTCTACCAGTTGTTGAAGCATTACAAAATATTCCTATGGGTTCAAGTTCTACAAGAAAGAAAAAATCTAAAACAAGACAAAATGGTATTGTTTATGATATACCTGATCATACACTTTGGGGAGATTATCCGCCTAAAATACCAGAAAGTAGTTTAAAACCTTTATCTGCTCCAACAGGTTTTGTTGTTTTGGATGAACCTGTTGTACCTGAATTTATTGTTGTTCATGATGGTCTACCTGAAGACACTAGTGCCCAAAATTATTGGGTTCCTTTTAGAGATTATATTAAAAATGTGGCATCTTCTGAAATATACTCAACATGGCCTGACCAAACTATTTATGCAAATGTTATAGCTATAATATCTTTTACACTTAATAGAGTATTTACTGAATGGTATAGAAATAAAGGTTATTCATTTACTATAACTTCATCAACTGCTTATGATCATAAATATATCCATAATAGAAATATTTTTGATAATATCAGCGTAATCGTAGATGAAGTATTTAACACTTTTATAAAAAGACCTCCTACAGCTAGACAGCCTTTACTTGCTCAATATTGTGATGGTAAGAAATCTCAATGTCCTGATCAAATGACTCAATGGGGCAGTAAAGATTTGGGTGACCAAGGAATGGACTATGAATCTATATTAAAATACTTCTATGGTAATAATATAGTTTTTTCTCAAGCAAATATTGTAAGTGGCGTACCTGTATCTTTCCCAGGATTTACTCTACAACTAGGCTCTAATAATTCTTATGTTAGAACTATTCAAAATCAATTAAATGCCATATCAAATTCCTATCCAGCTATAGAAAAAGTTACTGAAGATGGCATATTTGGACCATCTACTGAAGCATCGGTAAAAAAATTCCAAGAAATTTTCAATTTACCTCAAACAGGAGTTGTTGATTTTAAAACATGGTATGCAATTTCAAGAATTTATGTTGCTACTACAAAAATAGCCTCTTTAAATCCTGTAATATAATATAATAAAATAAAAATACTATCAGATTTAACCTGATAGTATTTTTATTTTATTAATGTCATATACTCTAATTCAATTTGATTTTCTATATTTTTAGAAGTTATAGGAAATTCCGGTACACCTGCTGCATAAGGAGCTATATCATATAAATCAAAAAATATTACTATTTTACCATCTTGTAAGTAAAATTTTTGATTTTCTTTTATTCCATGAAATTCATAAATTTTATCTATATATTTCTCATTTTTTCTCATTTCTTTAATTTGATTTTCTATTTCTTTATTGATAAGCATTTTATAGTCTACATTATCTTTAAATATATCCTTTAATGCTATAAAATTTCCCTTTCTTAAGTCAATATTATAAGGAATATATTCATAATATCCATGGGCACCACCACTATATTTATAATATTTTACAAGAATACTAATTACATCATCTCTATTTTTCTTTATTTCAAAGGTTGAATTGGCCACAAAATTACTATTATCTAAATCAAAATCTTGTAAATAACTTTCTGCTTCCTTAAGAGAATTTTCATAAAAATTTAAAATATCCTTTTTTATTATTGAGTTAATTTTATTATTAATTTCACTATTTTCACTAGTTATAATTGGTATTTCTAAAGTACTTTTTAGATACTTATTATTTTTTTTTATTATACTTTTCTCAATATTGATTAAAAAAAAATTATTAAATACTTCTATCTTATTTTTAAAAGCATTATAGGGAATTTTAAATTCATACTGTGTATTATCTCCACTTTGTTTGTATGGATTAAAATAAATATTTATATATCTATCTTGTATATAATAATTTGTATTTTTATTAATATCTAGTTTATTATATAAAGGATGCTTCTTATCTATATTATTTTTAATTGTATCACTTATTACTACATCATAATCCTCATTTCCTTTTAGAAATTCATCCAAGTAAATTCGATCTCCATTTTTTAAACTAAATACATAACTGTCTTTTTCTAATTTATATTTTTTGTTACCCCATGTAGTATTTTTTTCTATAACTATATTAATTATATTTTCATCTTCAAATACTACATTATAAGTAATATTTAAAATATATTTTTCATTATAGGAATTAATTTTATTTATATGTCTTTGAACATTAATATATTCTTTTATATTTCTTTTAATGTAAGAATTAATATTTTTTTCTACTTCTTTGTTATCATAATGAATACTTGGTACTTTAAACTTAATACTTAAATTTTCATCATTTATTTCTGATTTTTCATCTGTAACCTTAACAACTTTCAACCCTTCTTGAATATTATTTTGTATTTTCGTCATCATAACTCTAAAATCAACACTTCGAAATAAGGATAATACCACTAATGCTAATGTTAAGAATAAAATTGGTTTTATAAAGTTTTTTAAATCCTTCATTAAAGTTCCTCCTAAATATAATTCTTTATTATATTTAGGAATTTTATAAAATTTATCCATTCTTCCATTATAAAATTTTATAAAATTCGCTTCGCTCATGTCGCCAACGACTTCGTCCCTTGCTCCATTAATCAGTTTAAATTAAAAAATGGGGTTGTCTCAAATTGATTAAATAAATCATCAAGTATAGGGTCTAATCTTCCTGTTCTAAACCTTGTAATAGCCACATAAAATTTATATCTCTTTTGCAGGCAAGTTCAATTTTTCTACTTGACCAAATATCATTCATGTATGCATAAATTAGCAATATTAGTGAATCATCCTCTGGTATAAAAATTTCTAAATCAATTGGTAACTTTAACTGATAATTTTGTGAAAGTTGGGCATAATTTTTATGTACAGTTTGGATTTTCATACTTTAATTGTACACAAAAGGGATGAACTTTATGTGAGTTCATCCCTTCCTTTTTGTGGAATTATCTTTTTATTTTGAGACAACCCCTTTTTTATTTTAAGGAAATTATATGTAATAGATAAGTGGCAGATTACAGGATGGTAATATTTTATATATAATTAAATTTATAATGAAATATTACTTAAAAATTAAAAAAGTTACGAAAAAGTTACAAAAATGTATTTTTTTTACTGTCGTAATATAGACAAAATCTTATAAAAATGTAATAATAGTATTAATACCAAGTAAATATGTTTCAGTAAGGATTCATATTGGAAGGGGGATAGAAATTACAATATAAATTGTAAAATCGAAAAATATGAGTATAAATAAAAAATATATAATGGCAGGAATGCTAGCAACTGCATTAGTAGTACCATTAACAGATACTACAGACTCTCATGCAGATGACACAAGAGTGATAACAGGAAGAGTAAACTTTAGAACAGGACCAGATAAGAGTTATCCATCTATGGGTAAAATAGAAAAAGGTGAAACTGTTACTTATCTAGGTATTAGTGGAAATTGGATAAAAGTTACATATAATTCTAAAACAGGTTATGTTTATAAAGATTATATTTCAACAGTTAGCACAAGTAATACAGTTACTTCTACTAGCGTAAAATATGTAAACTCTTCATCAGGATTAAATGTAAGAAAAGGACCTTCAACAAGTTATGATAAAGTTACAACTTTAGTAAATGGTACTAAAGTTACGGTAATATCAACTAATAATGGTTGGTCAAAAATAACTTCAGGAAGTATAACAGGATATGTTTCAAGTCAGTATTTAAGTAGTTCATCAACTACAAACAATGAAAATAGTGAGACATTTGTTACAAAATATGTAAACTCTTCATCAGGGTTAAATGTAAGAAAAGGACCTTCAACAAGTTATAGTAAGGTTACAACTTTAGCAAATGGTACTAAAGTTACAGTTAATTCAACTAGTAATGGTTGGTCAAAAATAACTTCAGGAAATGTAACTGGGTATGTAAGTAGTTCATATTTAACTAGTACAAAACCATCTACAGGAAGTTCAAGTAATACAACTACAAATACTTCAACAAGCACATCAGCAAACAAGGTTATATCTTATGCTAAACAATTTTTAGGAAAGCCTTATATTTGGGGTGCTCAAGGACCAAATGGATTTGATTGTTCAGGATTTACATACTATGTATTTAAAAATGCTGCAGGAATAACATTACCTAGAACATCATCAGCTCAAAGTAAATATGGAACTTATGTAAGTAAAAGTAATTTAAAAGCAGGAGATTTAATATTCTTTGATACTGTTGGTCCAAATAATGGAGCTGTTACACATGTTGGTATATACATAGGAAATGGTCAATTTATACATGCTGCATCAGGTCAAGGTAAAGTAGTTATAAATAATTTAAATAGTACATATTATGTAAACGCTTATGTAAATGCAAGAAGAGTTTTATAATTTTAAAAATTAACAAGAATACAAATAGGAATTATTGAGTTTATCTTAATAGTTCCTTTTTTAATTGTAACTTAATAGACTATAGCTATAAAAAGTGTAATAATATAATAAAAGAGTATGTTAAATTTTAGAAAAGTCATCATAAGATAAATATTAAACAAAAAAATCTTATTATGAAGGGATGGATAAAAATGAATGTTACTCTGATATTATATGAAAGTAAATATGGAACAGGAAAAACTATAGCAAATACCATATGTCCAGTACTAGGCCCAGCAAAATCTTTTGACATTAATGAAGCACCACAGGATATTAAATATTATTCTAATATAGTTTTTATATTCTCTTTGTATGGAAGTAATAGTGGTGAAAAAATTATAAGTTATATTAGAGATAATCAACTAGATTTATCTAAAAAGAGAGTAGGCTTAGTATGTGTAGGTTTAAACAAAGAAGATGGATTAAAACAGATTAAAAAAATGAAAGAAATTATTAATAAAAAAGATGCTTTTACAACATTTATAGAGGGAGAAATGATTATAGAAAAATTAACTTCTGAAGATAAAAGTCAAATTAAAGACTTTTGTTCTAAAATAAAAACACCTTTTGATGATTTGGGTAAACTTGATTATGACAAGGTGCTTGATTTAAGCAAAAATTTAAGAGAATATTTTAACACACCACAGTTTATTCCTCCAACAAATATAACTAAAAAGGAAATAGAATCTTTTTTAAAAAATAAAAATACATGTACTTTGGCAACATGTTATAAAAATTTTGTGAGAACTACACCTATTGAATATGAATATTATGATGGAAACATATATATAATTAGTGAGGGTGGTTTAAAGTTTATTGGCTTATTAAATAATAATAATATATCTCTATGCGTTTATGAAAATTATACAAATATGAATAATTTATGTGGACTACAGATAGGTGGTGATGCAGAGCTTATAGAACCACGGAGTGAAGAATATATTGAAATACTTAGCAGAAAAGAATTAAAAATAGAGAACATTTCTAAATTACCCTTTGATATGAATATTATAAAAATTATACCTAAAAAATATGAATTTTTATATTCTAAATTTAAACAATTAGGATTTGATTCAAAACAAATATACATACCTAAATAAAATTAAATTTAAACAAAAATTAAAAATTTTCAAAAAATATAAAATCTTGACAATAAATAAAAAATAACTTATTATATTACCTATAATAAAAATTAAATACTTACTTATCAAGAGTGGTGGAGGGACAGGCCCTATGATACCCGGCAACCGATATATATTTATATAAGAAGGTGCTAAATCCTGCAGCTTATGCTGAAAGATGAGATATAACTTAGCTTAAAAGGCTTGAGATTAATCTCAAGCCTTTTTTATAAAATTTTAAGTTAAATGAATAATAGTAAGTACTATATGAAAGGGAGGACATTATGAGTAATAAAAGAGAACAAGGTAGTGCATTAGCATTATTACCACTAGGTGTATTTTTAGTTTTATTTATAGGTAGTGGAATTATAAGTGGAGATTTTTATAAAATGTCAACTTTAGTTGCATTTATAATATCGACAGGTGTAGCATTTTTATTTAATAGAAAAGTAGATTTTAACACTAAAATGGAAGTATTCTGTAAAGGTGGAGGAAATAAAGATATTATTTTAATGCTTATTATATTTTTATTTGCAGGAGCTTTCAGTGGTGTTGCAAAAGCAATGGGTGGAGCTGATTCAGTAGTAAACCTTGGATTATCAGTATTACCAGCTAATTTATTAGTAACAGGTTTATTTGTTATAGGATGTTTCATATCTATATCAATGGGAACATCAGTAGGAACAATAGCAGCTATCGGAACTATTGGTGTAGCTATAGCTGAAAAAACTGGTATGCCATCAGCTTTAGTTTTAGGAGCAGTAGTAGGTGGTGCTATGTTTGGAGATAACTTATCAATGATATCTGATACAACAATAGCAGCAACTAGAACTCAAGGTTGTGAAATGAGAGATAAATTTAAAGTAAACTTTGCCATAGTTTTACCAGCGGCAATAGTAACAATAATATTACTTACTGTTATGACTAGAGGATATGTAGTCAATACAAATGAAACTTATACATATGAAATAGTAAAAGTATTACCATATATATTTGTTTTAGTTGGAGCAATTCTTGGAATAAATGTATTTTTCCTTCTTGGTGGAGGAGTGTTATTTGCAGGTGTTGTAGGAATAGCAACAGGTTCATTAGATTTATTTGGTGTAATTGGAGCTATATCTGATGGAATGTCAGGTATGTTTGAACTTTGTATGATATCAGTAGTAGTTGGTGGAATGGTTGAACTTATTAAGTTTAATGGAGGTATAGATTTCATCCTTAACTTTATACAAAAAAGAATTAAAAATAAAAAAGGTGCTGAATTTGGTATAGCAGCCTTAGTTAGTATAGTAGATTTATGTACGGCAAATAATACAATAGCTATAGTAATAGCAGGTCCACTTGCTAAAGATATAGCAGATGAATATGAAATAGACCTTAGAAAATCAGCTAGTATTTTAGATATATTCTCATCTGTATGGCAAGGAATGATTCCTTATGGTGCACAATTATTAACAGCAGCAGGTATTGCAGGAATATCTCCATTTGCTATAATTAAATATTTACATTATCCAATATTAATGTTTGTATGTGGAATAATTGCTATTGGATTTGGATTGCCAAAGATGAAATCATCAAAGAAAAAATTAGAAGAAATAGCATAGAACTTTAAAAGTTGTTACATAAATTGTGTAGCAACTTTTTTAATTTTCAACTTATTACCTTGAGAAACGGACGAAGTCGTTGGCGATATGAACGAAGTGAATTTTTTATTAAATGGAAAGTTAAAAAATTATAGTATAATAATATAGTCAGTAGTATATAAGATTTAAGAAGGTAGAATTTTTTATTAAAATAGGGGGAGATTTATGTTTTTTCTAAATTATATATTATTTATATTGCTTATATTATTTGTACATGTAATTGCACTAAGCACGCAATCACTAAGTAGTAAGAAATATTTTTTTGGAGTATATGTAAATGAAATTATTATAGAAGAAGACTCAAAAACTAAAATTAACAAAGATTTTAAAAGAAAATTGAATATATTGCTATTTTTAAGTATGATTATTTATATGATTTTAAAGAGTATATTTAATTTGAATATAGGGGCTAATATTATAATTTCTACAACTGTATATTTTGTTTTATTCTTTTTCATTCTGAAAGTGGAATTTAAAAAAGTTAAAGATATTAAAGATGATTATTTAAGGAAAGTAAAAAATAATCAAATAGTACATGAAAGAGTAATAGTAAAAGAAGATGAAATTCTTCATAATCAAAAAAAGAAAATAATTAAAAAATTTAAAATATTATTTGGTATATGTTTATCAATATCTCTTATATCCTTTTTATATGTTTTGATAAATTATAAAAATATGCCAGATATAATAATAACCCATTGGGGAGCTGATGGTAGGCCAGATGGTTACTCTCAAAAAAATATAATAAATGTATTTTTTACTAATTTTTTAGATGTATCCATGGTACTTTTATTTGCCGTTATAGCTATAGGAAGTATTTTAGGAAATACTTACATAGATGATTCAGATTTGGAATTAAACAGAAAAAAGGCTATAAAATATTTAAATGGTATAGGATATTCTTTTTTTGTATTAACTATCAGTATTCAATCAATAACAACAACACTACCTATATTTATGATTAAACAAAAAAGCATACCAATATGGTTAACTTTAAGTTCTTGTATAATACCAGTGATTATAATAATACCAATAATTTATTTTTATTTAATGTTGAGTAATATAAAACCAAAGAATAAAAATATGTATACGGTTGAAAATGATGATGAAAAATGGATATATGGATTTATTTATTATAATAAAGAAGACCCAAAACTTATGGTAGAAAAAAGATTAGGTATGGGTTGGAATATGAATATGGCTCATCCTTTGGGAAAATTTATTACTTTTATACTTATATTTTTAGTAGGTGGAAGCTTATTAATATGTTTTATATAGTACAAAAACATAAGACGAAGATACATATTATATGATATACTATAAAAGGCCTAAAATTATTTAGGATATTTTTTTGTAAATTAAAGAGGTGAAAAAATGGAATGGATAGAAATATTTAAAGCCATCATATTAGGTATAGTACAAGGTATTACAGAGTGGTTACCTGTCAGTAGTACTGGCCATATGATATTAGTAGATGAATTCTTACAATTATCAATGTCAGATTCATTCAAAGAGATTTTCTTTGTTGTTGTTCAATTTGGATCAATTTTAGCAGTTGTACTTTTATACTGGAAAAAGATTTTTCCATTCAATTTTAATAAAAAACCATTTGTAGAAAAAGACATAATAATAATGTGGACGAAAATAGCATTAGCATGTGTTCCAGCTGCAATTATAGGTTTAAAATGGGATGATCAGTTAAATGCATTATTTTATAATGTACAAACAGTATCAATAATGCTTATATTATTTGGGGTTCTATTCATAATTGTAGAAAACCATAATAAAGGGAAAATACCTAAAGTTACTAATATGAATCAAGTTACATACAAAATGGCTCTTATTATAGGAATATTCCAAGTAATAGCAGCTGTTTTCCCAGGAACATCTCGTTCAGGGGCAACTATAGTTGGTGCTTTATTAATAGGAATATCTAGAGAAATAGCAGCAGAGTTTACATTCTTCTTAGCCATACCAGTAATGTTTGGAGCTAGTTTACTTAAGATTGCTAAACTTGGTTTAGCATTAAAAAGCTTTGAATTACTTGTATTAGGAGTAGGTACTGTAGTTTCATTTATAGTATCTGTATTTGTAATCAAATTCCTTATGTCATATATTAAAAAGCATGACTTTAAAGTATTTGGTTGGTATAGAATAATACTTGGAATAATATTGTTAGTATATTTTTTCTTTATAAGATAAAAATATAAAAAGCTATGGCAGAATTAAAAGCTATAGCTTTTTTAGTATATAATAAGAATATATTTAAAAATTAAAGTTTAGAAATATAACACTAGGGGGGCAACTTATGTATTACGATTATCATATGCATTGTGATTTTTCTAGAGATAGCAAAACTCCTATGGAGGACATGATAAGAAAATCAATAGATTTAAAATTATCAGAAATTTGTTTTACAGATCACTCTGATTACAGTATTCTTGTAAATAATATTGAGCAGGATCATGAAGTGGATTATAAAAATTACTTAAAGTCTTTAGAGTTTTTTCAAAATAAATACAAGAAAGAAATAACTATAAAAAAAGGCGTAGAAATTGGTTTACAAAATCATACTATTGATAAATATATTGAAGATATAAAAAGTTATGATTTTGATTTTGTAATAGCATCTATACATACTATAAATAAATCTGATTTAATAGATAGAGATTTTTATAAAAATAAATCACAATATGAAGCATACAGACAATACTATGAAAATTTATATAATATTATAAAGAAATTTAAAAATTATTCTGTACTTGGTCACTTAGATTTAGTAAAAAGATATGGAGATTTAAATAATATAATAGATGATAAAATATTTGGTGATGAGATTGATGAGATTTTAAAGATGGCCATATATGATGGAAAGGGTATCGAAATAAACACATCTTGTTTTAGATACAATATGCCAGATTTAACACCTTCATCTTATATATTAAAAAGATATAAAGAATTAGGTGGGGAAATTTTAACTACAGGTTCTGATTCTCATAATCCAAGTCAAGTAGCTTATGGATTTGAAAAAGTATATCCTCAGTTGCAAGATATGGGATATAAATATATATGTACTTTTGATAAAATGAAGCCAAACTTTATAAAATTATAAAAATAATACAAAAGTTAGTGAAGTTAGATAAGTAGGATTTATGCTCCTACTTTTTTAAGTGTAAGGAAATTATATTTTTAGAAAAAAATACCAATGAATAAAAATTATTTTATAATGAAATCTATAAAAATGTAAATTACAATATACTTACAAACATATAAAGGGGAGTCATAATATGAATTTTTATAAAGGGGAATTAAAAAATTTTGATTTATGTAAAATACAAAAATATATAGGAGAAAATATTTCACTAGCTATTTGTAAAAATGATAAAAGTATTAAATTAGAAAATAATAAGGAAGATTTATTAAATTTACTAAAAGAAAATAAAAAATTATATTGTTCATTTGGGAAAAGAGAAGACAAGTATTTAGTTTGTATAAATAAAAACAAGTATATTATAGATGATGAAAGAAGTGAAAACTCCAAGGGCATATTTATGGGAGATGCTTATTTTAATAAATATGATGATATAAATTTAGGATTTTTATTTACTTATGAAGATGGAAAAATAGATATTCAATCTGCCATAGAAGGTGAAGGAATAGATTGCAGAAAATATGAAATTGTTGATAATTGCGGTGATTTAAGTATAGAAATGAAAAAATTTATAGATAAATTTATTGTATAAAAATAAGGGAGTGGATGTTAAATCCATTTCCTTATTTTTGTATAAAGTAATTTAATAAAAATAGTTGCGATAACAACTAAATATGATATACTAGTATAGTTGTCATTGCAACTATTTAATAAAGGGGAGAGAAAATGCAAAAAGAAAATTGTGAAAATATAGGAAAATATATATCTCAACTTTATAGAAGAGGTGGAGCTTTTATATCAAAGGGTATGGAAAAATATAATATAGGTCAAGGTCAATTTATGTTTTTAATGGAGCTTTATACACAAGATGGAAAAAATCAAGAAGACTTATCTAAAATTTTAAAAATAGATAAAGGAACTACGGCAAGAGCAATTAAAAGGTTAGAAGAAGAAGGCTATGTGAGAAGAGAAAAAGATGATCATGATAAAAGATCAAATAAAGTTTTTCTTACCCAAAAAGGAATGGATATTAAGGACGATATTCATGAAACTTTGTCACAGTGGGAAGCAAAAATAAGTCAATCTATAGACGAAGAAGAAAGAATTTTGATGATAAAGCTACTTAAAAAAGTTTGCTCAAATATAGATACACAGGAGGACAGTAATGAGGAATAATCAACTAGAATTGGGACAAGAACTAATTGGAAAACTTCTTATAAAATATTCTGTGCCAGCCATTATAGGGATGTTAGTTAATGCATTATATAATGTGGTGGATAGAATATTTATAGGGAATATACCAGGCGTTGGATCTATGGCTATAGCAGGACTTGGAGTTACTATGCCAATTGCAACTATAATATTAGCATTTGGTATGCTTGTAGGTGTAGGTTCAGCAACAAATGTTTCTATAAAATTAGGACAAGGTAAAAAAGAAGAAGCACAAAATATAATCGGATCAGGAATGATTTTATCTGTAATTATTGGGATATTATTAACAGTTGTAGGAATAATATTTTGTGACCAAATTTTAAACATGTTTGGAGCAAGTGAAGCAACCCTATCTTATGCAAAAGCATATACAAATATACTTTTATTAGGGGCAACATTTGCAGTAATGTCAATGTTCTTTAATAATGTTATTAGAGGAGATGGAAATCCAAAACTATCAGCAATTATAATGGTAATAGGATGTTTAACTAATATAGTATTAGATGCGATTTTAATATTTAAATTTAATATGGGAATTCAAGGTGCTGCCATAGCAACAATAACATCTCAAGCACTTACTTCAATATGGGGACTTTCATATTATTTAAGAAAAAAATCTAATTTAGAATTTAAAGTATCAACACTTAGATTAAATTCTAAGGCTATAAAATCAATATTTGCTATAGGTGTATCACCATTTGCAATACAAATAGCAGCCAGTTTAGTTCAAGTTATAAGTAACCAAAGTTTAAAAACTCATGGTGGTGACTTAGCTATAGGAGCTATGGCAACAATAAGTTCTATATCTTTACTATTCTTAATGCCTACATTTGGAATAAGTCAAGGTATGCAACCAATAGTTGGATTTAACTATGGTGCTAAAAAATATAACAGAGCAGTTAAAACATTAAAAATATGTATACTAGCATCAACAGGAATATTTTTAGCAGGATTTATTATAATACAAATTGCACCACAATTATTAGTTGGAATGTTTAACAATGATCCAGAGCTTATGGGAATAACAATTAATGGACTTAAAAAATATACATTAACATTGCCTTTATTAAGTGTTGCTATAGTTGGAACAAATTATGTTCAATCTACAGGAAAAGCTAAAATGGCAATTGTGTTAAGTTTACTTAGACAATGTATATTCTTAATACCACTTATGACTATATTACCAAAAATATTTGGATTAAATGGAGTTTGGTTTGCACAACCAACATCAGATATAATATCTATAATAATAATATCAATAATATTATTAAAAGAGATAAAATCTTATACAAAAGAAGAACAAGAAGAAGCAGTAGCATAGATGAAATTTTGAAGTCAGCATTTTTAATTAATGCTGACTTTTGTTTTGTATAAATTTAAATAGGTAATTATAATAGATATAAGAGTTAGAAATAAGGAGACAATCATGGTTAATAAATTTGAAAAGTTTAATTTAGATAAAAATATAATAAAATCATTAAACAATATGAAATATGAAGAACCTTCAAAAGTACAAGATGAAGTTATACCTTTTTTATTAAATAAAAATGATATAATTGTAAAATCAAAAACAGGCAGTGGAAAAACTGCATCTTTTGCCATACCAATAGTAGAAAAAATTGATATAAATAATAATTGTGTGCAAGGATTAATAATTGCACCAACTAGAGAATTAGCACTACAAATAAAAGAAGAAATTCAAAATATAGGTCGAATAAAAAAAGTAAGATGCAGTGCCATATTTGGAAAACAACCTTTAAAAGATCAAATTTCAGAATTAAAACAAAGGGTGCATATTGTAGTTGGTACACCTGGAAGAATAATTGACCATATTGGACGAGGAACTATAGATTTAAGCAATATTAAATTCTTTATTATTGATGAAGCTGATAAAATGCTTAATAAAGGTTTTGTGGATGATATGGAAAGTATATTGAGTAAGTTACCAAAGAATTGTTGTAAAGGTATGTTTTCAGCAACTATTGATGACAATATGCAAAGTATTTGCCAAAAATATATGAAAAATATCAAAAATATAGAGATTAAATCAGATGATATAAATATAAAAAAACAAATTAGTGAGTATTGTATTAAAGTTGAAAAAGAAAATAAATACGAAGTTTTAAAAGATATAATTTATAGTGAATGTCCAAAATCATTAATAATATTTGCTAATACGAGAGATAAAGTTGATGAAATTTATAAAAAAATGAAAAAAGATAAATTTATTTTAAATGAAATTCATGGAGATATGTCTCAAGACAAGAGATTATTTATTATAAAAGATTTCAAAGAAAATAAATTTAATATATTAGTTAGCAGTGATATCACGTCAAGAGGAATACATATAGATGATATATCTTTAGTTATAAATTACGATGTTCCAGAAGATAAGGAAAATTATATTCATAGAATAGGAAGAACTGGAAGAGTTGATAAGCTTGGAAAAGCCATTACTATGGTATCTTCAAGGGAAGAAAAATATTTAAATGAAATAGAAAATTATACAGGTAATAAAATAGAAGAAATAATCCAGATAAATGAAGATGACATTAAAAATGGCAAAGAAAAATTTGAAAATTTACAAAAGAATTTATTAAAAAACAAAAAATCAAATAAATTAGAGAAAAATACTAATGATGAAGTTACAAAAATTTATTTAAATGTAGGAAAGAAAAAGGAAATAAGGGTTGTAGATATTGTAGGCGCATTTAGCAATGTAAAAGGTCTTACTAATGAAGATATTGGTGTTATTGAAGTTAAAGATGTTTGCTCTTATGTAGATATATTAAATTATAAAGGTGAAAATTTCTTGAAAAATAATAAAAGTATAATTATAAAGAAAAAAGAAGTTAAAGTAAAAAGAGATAATAGTTAAAAATAAAAAATTTTATATAAAAATTAATGATTAAAATTGAATTGAAAACGTAATCTTGATATTATCATCTTAAGTTAATAACTTGAAGGATAGTGATTGTTTAAGTACAAGCTAAACCTATTTATTGCATATTAGTAAAGATATATTACTTTTGTGTGTATAAATAGGTTTTTTTTATGAAATTTGAAAAGGAGAAAAGTTGTGATAATAATTGAAACAATATTAAATAATAACGTTGTTTTAACAAGTAATGATAAAAATGAAGAAATAGTAGTTATGGGAAAAGGTATTGCTTTTAAAAAAAGAGTAGGAGATAAGGTATCTAAAAGTGCAATTGATAAAATATATACTCTTTCTGATAAAGACACGTTATCTAAATTTGAACAATTATTAGCAGATATTCCAATGGAGTATATGAGTTTGTCAGATGATATTATAAATAAAGCAAAAGTAACCTTAGGTAAAAAATTAAATGATAATATTTATATATCCCTTACAGACCATATACATACAGCTATAGAAAGATTTAAAGAAGACATAACTGTAAAAAATGCTGTATTATGGGATATTAGAAGGTTTTATAAAGAAGAGTTTGCTATAGGTATGAAATCACTTGACTTAATTGAAGAAAAATTTAAGGTAAGGCTTCCAGATGATGAAGCTGGATTTATAGCATTACATATTGTAAATGCAGAAAAAGATCAGGATATTAAGGTTATTTATAAAATAACTAAAATAATGCAAGAAATATCTAATATAGTAAAATACTACTTTGGTATTTCCTTTGATGAAGAATCTGTTTATTATTATCGCTTTATAACTCATTTAAAATTTTTCTCAGAAAGATTGATAAATGAAAAAGCCTATACAGGTGAAGAGGATGATGGTTTATTAGATGTAATCAAAGTTAAATATAAAAATTCATATGAATGTGTTGAAAAAATATCTAGATTTATAGAAGAACAATACAACTATGTATTGGCAAATGAAGAAAAGCTATATTTAACAATTCATATTGAAAAAATTGTTAGCAGATCATAAGCTAACAAAATTGGATGGTGACATTAAGTTGGCCAAACCTTCATATTTTCAAAAAGTATAAGAAAAATGGAGGAAAGAGAAAATGGGGGAAATACTCACAATTAGCAAAGGACATTGTTAAAAATGTCGGAGGAAAGGAAAACATAAACAGTTTAAAACACTGTATCACAAGACTTAGATTTAAACTAAAAGATGAATCTAAAGCTAATGATGAAGTGTTAAAGAAAATGGATGGCGTAGTTACAGTTATGAAAAGTGGTGGTCAATATCAAGTAGTTATTGGAAATCACGTTCCAGATGTATACGCCGATGTATGTGACGTCGCAGGATTAGGAGGCGATACACAAATTCAAATCGATGAAGCACCTCAAGGAGCATTTAATAAATTCATAGATATAATATCAGGTGTGTTCCAACCTATACTTGGAGTACTTTGTGCAGCAGGTATGATAAAAGGGTTCAATGCTTTGTTTGTAGCCCTTGGATTATATACTGAAGCAACAGGAACTTATATAGTACTTAATTCAATAGGTGATGGAATATTCCAATATATGCCTGTTATTTTAGGATATACTGTGGCAAAAAAATTTGGCTTAAAACCATTTATAGGAATGCTGATAGGAGCAGCATTGTGTTATCCTAGTATACAAGCAACAACACTATCTAGTTCTTTAGAACCTTTATATACACTATTTGCAGGAACTATGTTTGAATCTCCTGTATATATAACATTCCTAGGAATTCCAGTAATAGCAATGGACTACACTTCAACAGTAGTACCAGTTATATTAATAGCTTATTTAGCATCAAAATTAGAAAAAGTATTCACAAAGATTATACCAGATGTAGTAAAGACTTTCTTAGTACCAATGGGAGTCCTATTAGTATCTTTACCAATAGGATTTATAGTAGTTGGACCGATAGCTACATTTGCATCTAATATGGTTGGAGATTTATTTTTATGGTTATATAATTTATCACCAGTAATATGTGGTGCATTAGTTGGATTCTTTTGGCAAATGCTTGTTATATTTGGTTTACATTGGGGGCTTATTCCAATTGCTATATCAAATACAATGACTATGGGATTTGATACTATACTAATAGGATCATTTGGACCATCTTTTGCACAAACAGCAGTAGTAGCAGCAATGTATTTTAAGTTAAAAGATAAAAAGACAAAGGATTTATGTATACCAGCAATAATTTCAGGTATATTTGGCGTAACAGAACCAGCAATATATGGTTTATCACTACCTAGAAAAAAACCATTTATAATAAGTTGTATAGGTGGAGCTTTAGGTGGCTTAGTTATGGGATTAATGGATGCTAAACTATATGTTATGGGTGGACTTGGAGTATTTGGTATACCTAGTTATATAAATACATCAACTGGTGATATGAGAGGTATGTATGCATCAATATTATGTATAGCTGTATCTATGATATCAGGTTTTGTACTAACACTCTTATTCTGGAAAGATGATACTGTGGAAGAAACATCTCCAGTTGAGCCAGAAAAAACAGTAAAATCAAAAATAGATGTAGTTTATAGCCCTATAAAAGGACAAGTAAAACCTTTATCTGAAATAAAAGATGATGCTTTCGCCTCAGGAGTTTTAGGAAAAGGTGTTGCTATAGTACCTGAAGAAGGAAAAGTTGTTGCACCTTTTGATGGAACAATAATGACTTTATTCCCAACAAAACATGCTATAGGTATGGTTTCAGATAATGGATGTGAAGTATTAGTTCATATAGGATTAGATACTGTTCAATTAGATGGTAAGTATTTTGAAACAAGTATAAAAACAGGGGATAAAGTTAAAAAGGGAGAAACTTTAATAACTTTTGATAAGGATAAAATTATAAGAGAAGGATTCTCTTTAGAAACACCAGTTATAGTTACAAATCACTCTGACTATTTAGAAATAATAGAAGCGCAAGAGAAAAATGTAAATATAAAAGATGAGTTAATAAAAGTAATAGTTTAATAAAATTGATAAATTTGAATTTTATATTTGTTTAGACAGTTATTAGGGAGGTAATAAAAATGGGATTTAGAAAAGATTTTTTATGGGGAGGAGCAACTGCTGCTAACCAATGTGAAGGTGGATACAAAGAAGGTAAAAGAGGCTTATCAAACGTAGATGTTCAACCTTTTGGTAAAGATAGATTTCCTGTGGGAATGGGGAAAATGAAAATGTTTGAATGCGATGAAAATCATTATTATCCATCACATGAGGCTATAGATATGTACAATCATTATAAGGAAGATATAGCATTATTTGCAGAAATGGGATTTAAATGTTATAGATTATCTATAGCTTGGACTAGAATATTCCCAACAGGTGAAGAAACTACTCCAAATGAAGAAGGACTAAAATTCTATGAGGATTTATTTGACGAATGCCTAAAATACGGAATAGAACCATTAGTTACTATATGCCACTTTGATGTACCAATGAATCTAGTTGAAAAATATGGATCCTGGAGAAATAGAAAGTTAGTAGATTTATATGTAAGGTATTGTGAAGCTATATTTACAAGATTTAAAGATAAAGTAAAATATTGGTTAACATTTAATGAAATAAATATGATACTACATCTTCCGTTTGTAGGAGCAGGATTATATTTTGAAGAGAGAGATAATGAGGAAGAAGTTAAATATCAAGCAGCTCATCATCAATTAGTTGCCAGTGCATTAGCTACAAAACTTGCTCATGAAATAAATCCAGAATTTAAAATAGGGTGTATGTTAGCGGCAGGAAATACTTACGCTAATACTTGTGCCCCAGAAGATGTATTTAAGTCTATACAAAAAGATAGAGAAAATTATTTCTTTATAGATGTACAATCAAGAGGATATTATCCAGCTTATGCTTTAAAAGAATTAGAGCGTAAAGGAATATCTTTAAAAATGGAGCAAGAGGATGAAAAAATACTTAGAGAAAATACAGTAGACTTTATATCGTTCTCTTACTATTCTTCAAGATTAACAAGTGCAGATCCTGAAATAAGCGCAACTACTGAAGGAAATGTATTTGCAACATTAAAAAATCCATATTTGAAAGCAAGTGAATGGGGATGGCAAATAGATCCTCTTGGACTTAGAATAACAATGAATTCACTATATGATAGATATCAAAAACCATTGTTTATAGTTGAAAATGGTTTGGGAGCAGTAGATATTCCAGATGAACATGGAGAAATAAATGATGACTATAGAATAGAATACTTACGTCAACATATAAAAGCTATGAAAGATGCAGTTGAATTGGATGGAGTAGATTTATGGGGATATACTTCATGGGGATGCATAGACTTAATTAGTGCTTCAACTGGAGAAATGAAAAAGCGTTATGGATATATATATGTAGATAAAAATAATGATGGAAGTGGAACATTAAAAAGAAGTAAGAAAAAATCATTCAATTGGTATAAAAAAGTTATAGCTACAAATGGTGAAGACTTAGCTTAATTATATAAGGAGGATATTGTAATGGGATTTAGAAAGGACTTTTTATGGGGAGGAGCAACTGCTGCTAATCAATTTGAGGGAGCCTGGAATATAGATGGTAAAGGACCTTCTTGTGCAGATATGTGTACAGGAGGTTCTCACACAAGAAGTAAAAGAATAACTAGAGAAATAGAAGAAGGTACTTTTTACCCTTCTCATGAAGCTATAGATTTTTATCATAGATATAAAGAAGATATAGCACTATTTGCAGAAATGGGCTTTAAGGTATTTAGATTTTCAATAGGATGGAGTAGGATATTTCCTAATGGTGATGATGCAATGCCTAACGAAGCTGGTCTTCAATTTTATGATAATGTAATAAATGAATGCTTAAGATATGGCATAGAGCCATTAATAACAATATCTCACTATGAAGTACCATTTGCATTATGTAAAAAATATAATGGGTGGGCTTCAAGAGAGATGATAGATATATTTTCAAAATACTGTGAAGTTATATTTAAAAGATATAAAGGCAGAGTAAAGTATTGGCTAACATTTAATGAAATAAATTCAGCAACTATGCCAATGGGAGGGTTTTTATCTCAAGGTATATTAAATGAAGGAACTACTGATTTTAATAATCAAGTAGATATACCACAACTTAGATTCCAAGGATTACACCATCAATTTGTGGCAAGTGCAAAGGCAGTGCAACTTGCCCATGAAATAGATGAAAACTATCAAGTAGGTTGTATGATATTATATGCAACTACATATCCATATACTTGTAAACCAGATGATGTAATTGAAGCACAAAAGAAAAATAGAATAATGAACTACTTCTGTGGAGATGTGCAAGTACGTGGAGAATATCCAACTTATATGAATCGTTATTTTAAAGAAAATAATATAGAAATAAAAGTGGAAGATGGTGACGAAGAAATATTAAAAAATGGATGTGTTGATTTCTATACATTTAGTTATTATATGTCAGTATGTGCGACTATGGATGAAAAAGCATTACAAGGAAATGGTAATATATTAGGCGGGGCTACTAATCCGTATTTAAAGGCAAGTGATTGGGGATGGCAAATAGATCCAAAAGGCCTTCGCTATTCACTAAATGAAATTTATGATAGATATCAAATACCAATGATGATAGTAGAAAATGGTCTTGGAGCTTACGATGAGAAAGAAGAAGATGGAACTATAAATGACGACTATAGAATAGAATATTTAAAAGCTCATATAGAGCAAATGAAAGAAGCTGTTGAAGATGGTGTAGATTTAATAGGATATACTCCATGGGGTTGTATAGATTTAGTGAGTGCATCAACAGGTGAAATGGCCAAAAGATATGGTTTTATATACGTTGATAAATATGATGATGGAAGTGGAGACTTATCTAGAAGTAAAAAGAAATCTTTCAATTGGTATAAGCAAGTAATTGCATCTAATGGAGAAAATTTAGAAAATAAACAAGAAGTAGAATTAGTTTGCAATTAGATTAAAGTTAAAAGGCAAAGGAATTGTTAAAATTCTTTTGTCTTTTTCTATTATAAGTATTAATTATTTAAATTATAACTTAATTATGAAATAATAAATATATAATTTGAATAGGAGCAGCTTGCTCCTATTTTTTTAGAAAAACTAAAAAAATACTGTAACAAAAGAGGGTTTATTATCACTAATAATATGAAAGGAGGGTTTATGTTAATTATTAAAAAAATATATGAAGAGTAGAAAAAGGATGTTTTTGTATATCTTATGAGTTTAACTAATGATGCCTTCCTTTCAGAAGATTTAGTTTCAGAAACTTTTTTAAGTTCAATTAGATCAATTCATCGATTTAAGGGAGAATCTAGTATTAAGATATGGTTATTTTCCATAGCAAGGAATAAAATGATTATTTTAGGCTCATTTATAGGTGTGGGAATTTCTGAAAGTGAATGGATGTTTTACAATATAGTTATTATGCCTATTGTTGGTGGGGTAGGATATTTTATTTTTAGAAAAAAATTATATATACTACCTATAAGTATATTTATACTTACATATGTATGGGATTTTATTAAAGATATTATTGAAAGACAAACCAACCAAATGAGTTGGAAGGAAATATTAATAGTACCTGCTGTATGGGCCAATATATATACTGTTTTTGGTATACTTGGGATATTAATTGGATTTTTACTTTATATAGCATTTAAGAAGGAGAGTAAATAGTATGAAAAAATCGGTAAAAATATTAGCTGGAATAACAGCATTTGTTTTAATTGGGGGAATATTGTGGTTTGCAAGTGGGATTTTAGGAAATCCTATATCTAAAGTATTAGCCAATAATACAGCCAAGAAGTATATAGATAAAAATTATTCGCATATGAACCTTAATATATCAGAAGTATCTTATAATTTTAAAGATGGTAATTATCATACAGATGTAAAATTATCTACAAGTAAAGATACTTATTTTACTGTAAGTATTTCAACTTTAGGAAAAATTCAGTATGATTCTTACGAAGATGATGTAACAAGTAAAAATAATATCTATAAAAGAATAAATGACGAGTATGATGAAAAAGTTGAAGAAGTTTTTGAGGATAAGAGCTTTCCATATAAAGGTAATATTTGCTTTGGAGAATTAAAAGAAATTACTTCTAAAGAATTAGATGATGAATATACTGATTTTGGCGTTGAATATGGCATAGACAAAAGTAAATTAGAACTTGATAAAAACTATTAATATACAAGAATTTCTATATAGTGATATTTATGAAAATGGATTAGAAGATCGTATAAAAGAAAATTATAAGAAATTAAAAAAATACTATGAAGAACAAGATAAAATAAAAAATCAGCAAGAGCAAATAATAAAAGAAGAGGAGTAATAAAATTGAAAGAAACATATAGGGTAGGGGTTATATCAGATACTCATGGATTATTAAGAGAAGACGTTATTAATCAATTAAAAACTTGTGACTATATAATTCATGGTGGAGATATTGATAAAGAAGAAATTTTAGATGAATTAAAAAATATAGCACCATTATTTGTTGTTAGGGGAAATAATGATAAAGGTGAGTGGGCTGATAGCTTATCAAGAGAATTGTATTTTAATATAGGCGATATTAAATTTTATATGATACATAATATAAAAGATATACCTAATAATTTGAAAAATGTAGATGTTATAGTTTTTGGACATTCTCATAAATATTTTTATGAAGTAATTGATAATATATCATATTTAAATCCTGGTAGTTGTGGAAAGAAAAGATTTAATTTACCCATAAATTTTGTTATTATGACAATAAAAAATAAAGACTATAATATAGAAAATATAAATATAATATAGAAAATGGGCCTTAATTATTAAAATTAAGACTTTTTTTAAAAAATATTTACATATAGTAATAAAATTAAACAAAAATAATAATAATTTTTCTAGAAAAGTATTGAAAATAATTGTCATATAATGTATCCTTTAAAAAGAAATTGATAATCTTTATCAATTATCAACGGGGATTTTTATTTTACATAGGAGTATAATATGAAAAAGATACATTTAATAATAATGCTAATTATACTATCTTTAGTTTCAATTTTTTTAGGAGCTAAAAATATAAATATAGTAGATGTTTTACAAGGAAATAGTGATGCCCTACATTTGATGGCAGTAAGTAGATTTCCTAGGTTAATAAGTATACTAGTAGCAGGAAGTGCTATGAGTATATGTGGATTAATAATGCAACAAATAAGTCAAAATAAATTCGTTTCGCCAACTACTGGTGCAACGATAGACTCAGCACAGCTGGGTATAGTTATAGCTATGGTACTTATACCAGGAGCTACAGTTATGCAAAAAGCCATAATAGCATTTGTATTTTCACTAGTTGGAACATTAATGTTTATGACTTTTTTAAGAAATTTAAAAGTGAAAAATATAGTATTTGTACCTCTAGTTGGTATAATGTTTGGGAATATAATTGGATCAATAACTACATATATAGGATATGAATTTGACATAATGCAAAATGTAGGTTCTTGGATGCAAGGTAATTTCTCCATGATATTAAAAGGAAATTATGAATTATTATATTTAGCAATACCTCTTATGGTTTTAGCATTTGTATATGCTCATAAATTTACTGTAGCAGGTATGGGAGAAGATTTTGCAACTAATTTAGGTCTTGATTATAAAAGAATAGTAAACCTTGGACTTATAATAGTTTCAATAGTAACTGTTTGCGTTGTTATAACAGCAGGACAAATACCTTATATAGGATTAATAATACCTAATATAGTGTCTCTATATAAAGGAGATAATGTTCATGAAAATATATGGGATATAGCTTTATTTGGAGCAATATTTGTTTTAATATGTGATATAGTTGCTAGAATAATGATTTATCCATATGAACTTTCAGTAGGACTTACAGTTGGAGTTATAGGAAGTGCAATATTCCTTTATCTAATACTAAGGAGGAAGTCATATGCAAGCTAATTTAGAGAAAAAGGCTTTTAGAAATAAAAGTAAACGAATAAGAAATAATAAGCAAAATTTAATTATGCCAATCGTAATTTTATCAGTTTTAATTTTAGTATCGTGTGCATTATTTTTAAGTCTTGGAATTAATCCAGGAAGTACAAACTATGCATTATCAAAGAGAATACCTAAATTAATAGCAATTGTAATTACAGGTGGGTGTATTGGTTTTTCAACAATTATCTTTCAAACAATAACAGATAATAGAATACTAACACCAAGTGTAATGGGAATAGATTCTTTATATGTAGCTGTGCAGACTGTTATATACTTTGTCCTTGGATCAGCAAGTATATTTGCATCAAATCCTAAAATTAACTTCTTAATATGTGTAGTATTTATGGTTATAGGATCTTTAGGTTTATACAAGTTAATATTTAAAAGAGAAAATTCAAATATAATGTTTGTATTATTAGTAGGAATGATATGTGGAACATTTTTCAAAAGTTTATCTTCATTTATGCAAATGGTAATAGATCCAAATGAATATTTAATACTTCAATCAAAATTATTTGCAAGTTTTAACAATGTAAATGTAGATATATTACTTTTATCAGTAGTAATAATACTTTTAATAATTCCATTTGTAATTGATGATATTAAATTCTTTGATGTAATGAGTTTAGGAAAAGATCAATCAATTAACTTAGGTGTTGATTATGATAAAATAATGAGAAAATCTCTAGTTATAATATCAATATTAATAGCAGTTTCAACAGCGCTAGTTGGACCAGTAACATTTTTAGGTTTACTTGTAGCTAATGTAACTAGAGAAATGATGAAAACATATAAACATAGTTATTTAATAGCTGTATCAATGCTTGTAAGTATCTTTGCTTTAGTATTTGGTCAATTAATGATAGAAAGAATATTACATTTAACAACACCGGTAAGTGTAATAATAGATATGATAGGTGGAATTTACTTTATGTATCTACTTTATAAGGAGAGCAGAATATGATAGAAGTAAGAAATTTAAGTAAACAATATAATGATAAAACTGTGGTAAATGATGTATCACTTCAGATAAAAAAAGGAAAGATAACTTCTTTTATAGGACCAAATGGTGCAGGTAAAAGTACGGCTCTTTCAATGATAACTAGACTTATGAAAAGAGATAAAGGAGAAGTTTTCATAGAAGGAAAAGAACTTGAAAGTTGGGATAAAAAAGAATTATCTAAAAAAATAGCGATTTTAAAACAATCTAATAATATAAATATTAGATTAACAATTAAAGAGCTAGTAAGCTTTGGCAGATTTCCTTATTGTGATGGAAAATTAACACCAGAGGATGTTAAATATGTAGATGAAGCTATAGAATATATGAGACTTACAGATATACAAGATAAATATCTTGATGAGTTAAGTGGTGGTCAAAGACAAAGAGCATATATTGCTATGGTTATTGCTCAAGGAACTGAGTATATATTCCTTGATGAACCATTAAATAACTTAGATATGAACAATTCAGTTCAAATGATGAGAGTTCTTAGAAAGCTTTGTGATGATTTAGGTAAAACAATAATACTTGTTATGCATGATATAAACTTTACATCTTGTTATTCAGATTATATTATCTGCTTAAAAAATGGTATGATAGCTAAAGAAGGAACAGTAGATGAAATAATCAATAAAGAAACTTTAGAAAGTATTTATGAAATGGACTTTAAGGTTGAAGAAATAGATGGCAACAAAATAAGTATTTATTTCTAAATATATAATGATTTAAGTGAAATATACTGGCTTTTTAGCCAGTAAAAAAATAAAAAACAAATGATAATGATTATCTATATTAAGGAAAAGGAGATATAATTAAATGAACAAAAAGATAGCAGCAATCATTAGTGTAATACTAATAGCAATTATAGGTGTATTTTCAATAGGTATGAAAAAAGAAAACAATACAGCTAAAAATGAAGGAAATAAAGTAGAAACTGTAACAGTAACAGATGCAAATGGTGAAAAAGTTGAATTAAATAAAAATCCTAAAAAGGTAGTAGTATTTGATTATGGGGTAGCAGATATATTAAAAAACTTAGGAGTAGAAATAACTGGATTACCTAAAGATGGAAAATTACCAGAGATATTATCAGTTTATCAAGATGATAAATATGCAAATGTGGGAAGTTTAAAAGAAACTAATTTTGAAGCTATAGAAGCTTTAAATCCAGATTTAATAATAATAGGTGGAAGACAAGCTGAAGATATTGACTCATTTAAAGAAATAGCTCCAACAGTATACTTAGCTACAGATGGACAAAATTACATGAACTCGTTCTCTCAAGTTGTAACAGATTTAGGAAACTTATTTGACAAGCAAGATGAAGCAAAAAAAGCTTTAAATGAAATAAATGAAAAAGTTGCAGATTTAAAGAAAACAATAGAAGAAAAAGATTTATCAGCATCGGTAGTTATGGCTAATGAAGGTGGGATAAGCTTATTTTCACAAGCTTCAAGATATGGAATAATATACAGTGATTTAGGATTTAAACAAGTTGATAACAACATAGATGAATCTACTCATGGACAGCAAATAACATTTGAGTATTTCCTAAAACATAATTCAGATTATGTATTTGTTGTAGATAGAGGGGCTGTAACAGGAAAAGGTGAAAGTGCAAAAGCTTTATTTGATAATGAAGTAATGAATAAAACAGAAGTTGCTAAAAATGGCAATGTAGTATACTTAGATTCAGTTGTTTGGTACACAATGACTGGTGGTATAGAATCTACTAAAGTAATGATAGACGAAATAGCAGATGCTATAAAATAAAACATTTATATCATAAAAAGTAAAATAATAATGTGAATAAAAGCTATGAGATTTAATTTTTAATTAAGTTTCATAGCTTTTTGTGATATATTATTTAGTGCTTATATAAATATAAAATAGAAATCAATAAAGGAGAGTTATAATTAATGAAGAAAAAAATTATTATTACAATAAGTGTTATATTAGGAATAATTCTTGGTGGTAGTTTAGTTTGGTCTTCAAAATCTTATAAACCAAACGAATTAGCAATACAAGCATTAAATAGTGATAAAAAAATAGAAGTTAAAAATGATAAATTTATATCATTTACTCCCCAAAATCAAAAAGTAGAAAAAGGTTTCATATTTTATCCAGGAGCAGGAGTAGAACCTGAAGCATATGCGCCAATATGTAGAGAAATAGCTTTAAAAGGATATGAAGTAGTAATTGCAAAGATGCCTCTAAATTTAGCAATATTGTCACCAAATAAAGCTGATAAGATAATATCTTCTTATAATAATATAAAAACTTGGGCAATAGGAGGTCATTCACTGGGAGGAGTAATGGCATCTAAATATGCAAGTAATCATGATGACATCAAAGCTGTGGCTTTTTATGCATCTTATCCAAGTAATGATGAATTAAAAGATTTAGACTTAGAAGTTTTATCTCTTTATGGTGAAAAAGATGGAGTATTAAACAAAGGAAATTTAGCTAAATCAAAAGAAAATCTTCCAAGTGATGCAAAATTTATTGAAATAAAAGGTGGTAATCATAGTCAGTTTGGTGATTATGGATTACAAAATGGAGATGAAAAAGCATCTATAACTGAAGAAAAACAGTTTGAAACAACGGCCAATTATACAATTGAAGTACTAGACAAAATTAAATAATAATATACTAGCCTTATTACAAAATTTATATTAAAAAGAAGGTATCTTGCCATATTTTCTATAAATTTTATAATAAGGTTTTTTATTGAAAAAATATTATTTAAAAAGGTAGAAAAAATAATAATATAGGTAAAAACAATAAATAAGAGAGGTGTATACAATGGAAAATATATTAAGATATTATTTAATGCCCCATCCACCATTGATAATACCGGAAGTAGGAAGGGGACAAGAAAAAGTAATACAAAAAACTATAGATGCATGTAATAAAATTGGAGAAGAAATAGGAGAATTAAAACCAGAGACGGTTGTAATTATAACTCCTCATGGAACAATGTTTTCGGATGCCCTTGCCATATCTAATGAGGAATATATAAAGGGCAATTTTACTCAGTTTAGAGATTTTGAAACTTATATTGAAGGTAGTATTGATAAGGAATTCAATGAAAAATTAATTGACATATGCAATGAAAAAAATATACCTGCATTAGGTGTGGATTCAAAAATTTTAAAAAAATTTAATCGTGAATATGAACTAGACCACGGTGCAATGATTCCTATGTATTTTATAAATAAATTTTATAAAGACTATAAAATAGTTCATGTTACATATGCAAAACTTAATGATATTGAATTATATAAATTTGGTATGGCTATAAAAGAAAGTGCAAAAGAATTAAATAAGAAAATTGTGTTCATAGCGAGTGGAGATTTATCACATAAACTCAAAGAAGATGGACATTATGAATATTCACCAGAAGGAGCTAAATTTGATAAAGCTCTTTTAGATAATTTAGAAAAAGGTGATGTATTAAGTATATTTAATATGGATAAATATATGGTTAAATGTGCAGGTGAGTGTGGTTTAAGATCAGTGTTTATTATGCTAGGAGCAATGGAGGGAGAAGAGGCTAAAGGAAAATTACTATCATATGAAGGGCCATTTGGTGTTGGGTATGGTGTAATGTCTTTTAATAATGAAGAAAAGGGTGATGTAAAATTAGAATCATTAATTAATATGAAAAAAGAAATTTTAAATAAAAAAATATCAAATGCAAATCCTTATGTAAAAATAGCAAGAGAAAGTTTAAATCATTATTATAGTAGTGGTCATCTTATGGCAAAACCAATTAATTTATCAAAAGAATTAAGTAAAGATAGAGGAGGCGTTTTCGTCTCATTAAAGAAAAATGGACTTTTAAGAGGATGCATGGGAACTTTTTTACCAACAACTGATTCCATAGCTGAAGAAATAATAAAAAATGTAGTTTTAGCAGCTACACAAGATCCAAGATTTGAAAGAGTTAGTGAAGATGAATTGCTAGATTTAGATATATCAGTTGATGTTTTAGAAAGACCACATAAAGCAACAAAAGAAGAATTAGATCCTAAAAAGTATGGTGTGATTGCTATTCAAGGACATAAAAAAGGTTTGCTTCTTCCTGATTTAGAAGGTGTTGATACAGTTGAACAACAACTTCAAATAGCTTGTGAAAAAGCAGGTATAAGTCTTGATGAAGAATATGATATAGAAAGATTTAAGGTAACAAGATATAAAGAAGGTGAATAGATTTATATTCCACTAATATTTATACATAATAAGATAAATATTTTGATTGCAAAAAATATATAAATATCATATTTTAATAAAATTATATATCGTAAATAAAATTTCTAAGGACAACTATTTGAATATGCCTTGATATATACTATAATTAAAAAGAATAAATCCAAAATTAAATAAAATATATTATAAATTAGGAGATGAGGATGAAAGTTACTATTAAAGATGTAGCAAAAGAAGCTAATGTGGCTGTTTCAACAGTATCTAGAGTTCTTTCTAATAGTGATAAGATCAGTGATAAGACAAAGAAAAAAGTTTTAGATGCAGTAAAAAAACTGAATTATATTCCAAATGAAATGGCTAGAAGTCTTGCTACAAAAAGAACAAATATATTGGCAGTGATTATACCACAATGGATTTGTGATTCCTTTTATCATCCTTTTTTTCTTCAAGTTTTTAGGGGAATAAGTAATTGTGCTAAAGATAGGGGTTATTTTATAATGTATGGGTTCAAAGAAGATGATGATGACACTTGGATTAATAGATTTATACAAAGTAATTTTGTAGAGGGGATTTTATTATTTCATGAAGAAAATGATAAAATAATAATCAAATATCTAAAAGATATAGGATTTCCGTTTGTATCTATAAGTTTACCTGATAACATGGAAAATGCTTTAAATTTTAAAGAAGAAAATGAAAAATTTATACATGAAGCAAATGGTAAATATTTGGGAAGTTATATATCAAAAATTATAATGGATAAATTGGAAAGCAAAAATCCAGGTGAAAAATACTACATTATAAACACTAAACTAATAGAAAAAGAGCCTTTACTTGAGAAGATGAAAAGTATGGTTTTATACAATAGAAATATAAAAGAATGATATTAACATATACAGCAATTAGGAGGATAAAAAATGAAAAAATATTTGGTGGGAATTGATATAGGTGGAACTACAGTAAAGCTTGGATTATTTGATTTAAATGGAGAATTATTAGATAAGTGGGAAATTGAAACTAGAAAAACTGAAAAAGGGAGATATATTTTATCAGATATAGCCAAGTCTATTGATAGTATCTTAAGTAAAAAAAATATTAATAAAAATGAAGTTAAAGGTGTTGGTGTAGGTGTTCCTGGACCAGTAAAAGATAATGGAGCTGTTGTAGGATGTGTAAATTTAGGATGGCCAGTATTCAATGTAGAAAAATCATTAGAAGAAATTTTAAATTTACCTGTAAAAGTTGCTAATGATGCAAATATTGCAGCTCTGGGAGAAATGTTTAAAGGTGGAGGAAATGGTTATGAAAATATGATAATGGTAACTCTAGGAACTGGAGTAGGAGGAGGCGTTATCATAAATGGACAAATACTTGCTGGAAATAATGGAGCAGGAGGGGAAATTGGACATATAACTGTAAACCCACATGAAAAAGAAAGTTGTAATTGTGGTAGAAAAGGTTGTTTAGAACAATATACTTCTGCTACGGGAATAGTTAAAATTGCTAAAGAAATATTAGTAAAAGAAGATTATGATTCAAATCTTAGAAATATTGAAAATATAACAGCAAAAGATATTTTTGATTTAGCAAAAAATAATGATAAATTAGCTTTAAAAATAGTTGAAAAGTTTAGTAATATATTAGGAAGAGCACTTGCTAATATATCTATTATTTGTAATCCGGAAGTTTTTGTAATAGGTGGAGGTGTTTCAAAAGCAGGAGATATATTACTAGAAGGTATAAAAAAATCTTATAGAGAAAATGCATTTCATGCAACTGTTGATACAAAGTTTGAAATTGCAATCCTTGGAAATGATGCAGGAATCTTTGGTGGAGCAAAATTAGCTTTAGAGATTTAATTAAAAAGTTAATATACTTAAGTATAAGAAAAAATCATATAAGTTTTTATAATATTACTTTAAATAAAAAGTATATTTTTGTCATAATTATTTTTTATAAAGTACATTAAAATATAGATAAAATTTATTGAAAAATATAAATAAGATAAATATAATATAATTAATAATAGAAAAAAATATAAATATTTTTATTAGGGATGATTATTGCGGGAGAGACTTATTATAAGCGCCGAAGGAATAAGCTAATATTAAGCGAATATTGGTGATGCTCTCAGGCAAAAGGACCGTAATATGACCTAACCTCTGGAAAGCAAATTTTCAACACGATATTGCATAATGCACCGAAGGGGCAACTCTTTTTGAGGAAACTCTCAGGTTTAATACAGAGCAGAAAGCTATGGGTTTTCTGCTTTTTTTGATTAAAAAAATAAAAACTAATATAAGTATATTTTATTATCATATAAAGTTATTTAAACTGTACGCAATCAATTATAAATTCCACGACTATCTTAAATTGTATAATCTTAAAATTGTATTTGAATAGCATTAAATATGCGTTTGAATAAATTAAGCAACACCTATTTCAAAATAAAAATATTTGGGGGTGATTTTTTGAAATTAGAATTAGGATATGTAAATATTAAAGACATATGCTTTTCAGATATTTCAAAAGTAGAAGATGGTGTCATCTACGTTAATAAGCAAGAATTGATTGATCTATTGATGGAAGATGAAAATATAAAATCAGTAGATTTAGAAATTGCAAAACCAGGAGATAGCATTCGTATAATACCAGTAAAAGATGTAATAGAACCGAGAGTTAAAGTTGAAGGGCCAGGGGGAATATTCCCAGGAATGTTAAGTAAGGTAACAACAGTTGGCTTAGGAAAAACGAATGTACTTAGAGGTTCAGCAGTAATTACTACAGGTAAAATTGTTGGATTCCAAGAAGGCATTATAGATATGAGCGGAGAAGGTGCTAAATATACTCCTTTTTCAAAACTTAACAATTTAGTAGTAGTTTGTGAGCCTATAGATGGATTAAAACAACATAAACATGAAGAAGCAGTGAGATTTGCAGGATATAAAGCAGCAGATTATTTAGGCAAATTGGCAAAAGAAATAAAACCAGATGAAGTTAAAGTTTATGAAACAGATTCAATAATAGAAGGATATAAAAAATATCCTGATTTGCCAAGAGTAGCTTACGTTTATATGCTTCAAACACAAGGATTATTACATGATACTTATGTATATGGAGTAGATGCTAAAAAAACAATATCTACATTTATTTATCCAACAGAAGTTATGGATGGTGCTATAGTAAGTGGTAACTGTGTATCAGCATGTGATAAAAATACAACTTATCATCATTTGAATAATCCAGTTATACATGATTTATTTGAAAAACATGGGAAAGAATTAAATTTTGTAGGAGTAATAATTACAAATGAAAATGTTTACCTTGCTGATAAAGAAAGATCTTCTAATTGGAGTGCAAAACTTGCTGAATTCTTAGGTGTAGATGGAGTAATAATCAATGAAGAAGGATTTGGTAATCCAGATACAGACTTGATTATGAATTGTAAGAAGATAGAAGAAAAAGGCATAAAAACAGTAATAATTACTGATGAATATGCTGGTAGAGATGGAAAATCACAATCTCTTGCTGATGCTGATCAACTTGCTAATGCAGTTGTTACAGGCGGAAATGCAAATGAATTAATAACACTTCCTCCAATGGATAAAGTTATAGGATATCCAGAAGTTGCTGATGTTATAGCTGGTGGATTTGATGGAAGCTTACAACCAGATGGTTCAATAGTAGCAGAACTTCAAGTAATCACAGGTTCTACAAATGAAATAGGTTTCAATAAATTAAGTGCAAGATAGAAAGGAGGTTTTAGTATGATAAAAGTTGTTCATTATATCAATCAATTTTTCGCACAAATAGGTGGTGAAGAAATGGCTCATGTTAAACCTGAAGTTAGAGAAGGTATAGTTGGGCCAGGAGCTGCTTTTAATGCAGCATTTAAAGGAGAAGCTGAAATTGTAGCTACAGTAATATGTGGTGACTCTTACTTTAATGAAAATTTGGAAGAAGCTAAAAAAGAAGTATTAGAAATGGTGAAAAAATATAATCCTGATGTGTTTATAGCAGGACCAGCATTTAATGCAGGTAGATACGGTGTAGCTTGTGGTACTATAGCTACTGCTGTTAAAGAAGAATTGAAAATACCGTCTTTAACTGGTATGTATGTAGAAAATCCAGGTGCAGATATGTTTAAAGATAAAGTTTATATGGTTCCTACAAAAAACTCTGCAGTAGGAATGAGAGCGGCAGTTAAAGTTATGGCACCTCTTGCTTTAAAACTTGCTAAAGGTGAACCTATTGGTGCATCAATTGAGGAAGGATATATGCCAAATGGTATAAGAAAGAATTTCTTTGATAAAGAAAGAGGTTCTAAGAGAGCTGTTGATATGCTTATTAAAAAATTAAAAGGTGAAGAATTTACAACAGAATATCCAATGCCTGCATTTGATAGAGTTGCTCCAAACAAAGCAATTAAAGATTTATCAAAGGCTAAAATAGCTTTAGTTACATCTGGAGGTATAGTTCCAAAAGGAAATCCAGATCATATTGAATCTTCAAGTGCATCTAAATTTGGTAAATATAGCTTAGAAGGATTTGAAAAATTAAGTAGTTCAGATCATCAAACTGCTCATGGTGGATATGACCCAGTTTATGCAAATGATGATCCAAATAGAGTTTTACCGGTAGATGTTATGAGGGAATTTGAAAAAGAAGGCGTAATAGGAGAGTTACACAAATACTATTATGCTACAGTTGGTAATGGTACTTCAGTTGCAAATGCAAAGAAATATGCATCTACATTTGCAAAAGAATTGGTGGCAGATGGTGTTGACGCTGTTATTCTAACAAGTACGTGAGGTACTTGTACTCGTTGCGGTGCAACGATGGTAAAAGAAATAGAAAGAGCTGGCATACCTGTAGTTCATATTTGTACAGTAGTTCCTATTTCTTTAACAGTTGGAGCAAATAGAATAGTTCCAGCTATAGCTATACCTCATCCACTTGGAAATCCAGCATTACCATATGAAGAAGAAAAGAAAATAAGAAGAGGATTAATCCAAAAAGCATTTAAAGCTTTACAAACTGAAATAGAAGATCAAACCGTATTTGAATAATATTCATTTATAAAAACTAAATAAAAATCATCTATATATAGATCATTTAAAAAAATTTTGTAGTACTTTTTATAAAAATATGTTTCGAATTATTGATATGAAAAAATCGTAGATATTATAGGAGGAAAAAAGTGATAGTAACAAATAATGATAAAGTATATGAAAAGTTTAAAGATGATTATAGTATCTACTATAAAGATTGCTCTTTTAGAGAAGTACTGCTTTATGTTAGAGATAGAATACATGAAGGACATAAGCTTTTGACACATCCGCTATCAAGTAGTATTAAACCAAATGAAACTCCATATAAATCTATTTTAATATCAGATGATTTAAAATCATTGGATTATAACTCTTTAATAATTATAGAAAATGCCATAATGACATATGACAAATTTAAAAAAGATAAAAACTTTACAATTGAATTAACAGATAAAATAATAGATGATTTTAAACTTATAGATTTATCAATTATAGAACATGCTATTTTATAAAATTATGATAAAAAAGGGGGGATAATATGAGCAAAATGTATGATGTTATTGTCATTGGTGCTGGTCCAGCAGGACTTTCAGCTGCATTATATGCAGGTAGGGCAAGACTAAAAACTCTTGTAGTAGAAAAGAAAAAAGAAGGCGGTCAAATAGCTCTAACATCTGAAGTTGAAAACTACCCAGGATGTGTAGAAGGAGAATCTGGACCAACATTAATAGATAGAATGTACAATCAAGCAAAACACTTTGGGGCAGAGTTTGTGTATGATGAGATAGAATCGGTAGATTTACAAGGATCTATAAAGCAATTAAATGGCAAAAAAGACGTGTATAAATCAAAGGCAGTTATTGTAGCAACAGGAGCATCATCAAGACCTATAGGTTGTCCTGGTGAAAAAGAATTTATTGGAAAAGGTGTTTCATATTGTGCAACTTGCGATGGATCTTTCTTTGAAGATTTTGATATATATGTGGTTGGTGGTGGAGATACAGCAGTAGAAGAAGCAATGTATTTAACTAAATTTGGTAGAAGTGTAACTATAATTCATAGAAGAGATGAACTTAGAGCAGCTAAATCTATTCAAGATAAAGCTTTTAAAAATCCTAAAATAAAATTCATGTGGAATACGATAGTAAAAGAATTAAAAGGAGACGGGATATTAAATACTATGGTTGTTGAAAATGTAAAAACAAGAGAACAAACTACCATAGTTGCTGATGAAGAAGATATGACATTTGGTGTATTTGGATTTATAGGATATATTCCAAAAACAGATATATTTAAAGATATATTAACACTAGAGCGTGGATATATTGTTACAGATGAAAATATGAAAACAAATATAGATGGTATATTTGCAGCAGGAGATGTTAGAGTTAAATCTTTAAGACAAGTTGTTACAGCAGCATCAGATGGTGCTATAGCAGCTGTTCAAGCTGAAAAATATATAGAATCTTTGAAATAAAATTCATTATGAGCATAGTGCAATGACCTATCTTTGCTTAAATAAAAGGGGGGAATAACATGTTAGTAGTAGATAAAAATACTTTTAAAACAGAAGTACTTGAAAATGAAGGATATGTATTAGTTGATTTCTTTGGTGATGGTTGTGAACCATGCGCAGCTTTAATGCCAAAAGTTGAAGCTTTAGGTGAAAAATATGGTGATAAAATAAAATTTACTAAAATAAATACAACTAAAGCTAGAAGACTTGCCATCAGTGAAAAAGTATTGGGATTACCAGTTATAGCTATATATAAAGATGGAGCTAAAATTGAAGAAGTTGTCAAAGAAGATGCAACTGAAGAAAACATAGAAGCAATGATTAAAAAATATATATAATTTAAAAATTTTATAAAATATATTGTAATTAATTTTGATAGATAGATTCTCAAAAGGTAATTTATCTGTTGAAATTAGAATAAATAATAAAAAGAGGACAGGGGGAATTTCTAATGAGTATATTAGAAAATAAGAAAGTCATCATAATAGGTGACAGAGATGGTATTCCTGGTCCAGCAATAGAAGAATGTGTTAAGACAGCTGGTGGAGAGGTAGTTTTCTCTTCAACTGAATGCTTTGTCTGAACTGCTGCTGGAGCAATGGACCTTGAAAATCAAAAAAGGGTTAAAGAATTCGCAGAAGAATACGGCCCAGACAATGTTGTTGTTATGTTAGGTGCAGCTGAAGGTGAAGCTGCAGGTCTTGCTGCAGAAACTGTTACTGCAGGTGACCCAACATATGCAGGTCCATTGACAGGAGTCCAGTTAGGACTTCGAGTATACCATGTTTGTGAACCAGTAATAAAAGAAGAATTTGACCAAGGTGTATATGATGAACAAATAGGTATGATGGAAATGGTATTAGATGTTGATGATATAGTAAATGAAATGACAACTATAAGAGATCAATTTTGTAAATATTAAGAATAAACATAAAATTATATAGCTAATTAATGGGAGTTTTATACTCCTATTAATTAGCTAATTTTAAAATAGGGGGAAAACTATGAATAGTGTATTAAAAGCAGCAGGATATATTCTTGCTCACACTCCTGATATGGTAATACATAATGGAACTACTCAAACTACAGAAAGAGTAGTTAATCCAGATTCAAAATATTTAAAAGTACTAAAAGATCATATAAGAACTTATGATGAGGTTATAAAATACCCACCTAATCAAGCATATATAGGAAATATAACACCACAACAGTTAAAAGAATATGATATGCCTTGGTATGATAAGGAAATTCCAAATGCAAGTAAGTATGGTAAATTTGGTGAAATAATGCCCCAAGAAGAATTTATAGGATTAATGCAAATATGCGATGTTTTTGATTTAGTTAAATTAGAAAAAAACTTTGCATCTTTAACAAAAAAATTATTAAGCGAAAACAAATTAATTTCATCTGATTTGATTGAGAAAATTAAAGATGGTGAAGAATTACAAGAAATAAAAAAATTTATAGAAGAAGAACATGCTGAGCCTCTTTATAATAAAGGAGAAATCGTTGGATGTGTTAAAAATGCACATGATGTGGATCAAAATTTATCTGCACATGTATTATTTGAAAACATAGTTTCAAAAGCATCTTGTTCATTTTCTATAATAAATATGCTTGATAAATATAATATAAATAAAGATGATATAGATTATGTTATAGATTGTTGTGAAGAAGCTTGTGGAGATATGAACCAAAGAGGTGGAGGAAACTTCGCTAAAGCTGCTGCTGAAATAGCAGGACTTAATAATGCTACAGGCTCAGATGTAAGAGGATTTTGTGCAGGACCTGCACATGCCATAGTTCATGCATCAGCTCTTGTAAAAAGTGGTACATTTAAAAATGTAATAGTTTGTGCTGGTGGATCAACGGCAAAACTTGGTATGAATGGTAAAGACCATGTTAAAAAAGGAATGCCGATTCTTGAAGATATGGTAGCTGGTTTTGCTATATTAATAAGTGAAAATGATAAAGTAAGTCCAGAAATAAGAAATGATATGGTAGGAAGACATACAGTAGGAACAGGATCTTCTCCTCAAGCAGTAATAACTTCATTGGTAAGTGATCCTCTTGAAAAAGCAGGACTTAAAATTACTGATATAGAAAAATATTCTGCAGAAATGCAAAATCCAGATATAACTAAACCAGCAGGAGCTGGAGATGTGCCAATGGCAAATTACAAAATGATTGGAGCTTTAGCTGTTAAAAAAGGAGATTTAGAGAGAAAAGAATTAATGTCTTTTATTGAAAATCACGGTATGGTAGGATGGGCTCCAACTCAAGGTCATATACCATCAGGAGTACCTTATTTAGGATTTGCAAGACAAGATATAATGAATGGTAAAATAAAAAATGCCATGATAATTGGAAAAGGAAGTTTATTCCTTGGAAGAATGACAAATTTATTTGATGGTATATCTTTTGTAATAGAAGAAAACTCAGCAAAAAAATTTAATGAAATAGAAGCAGATGAAAATATACTAGATATAAAAATACCTAAAATTGCTATAACTACTTTGGGCAGTGAACATGGAGAACAAAATGTATTAGAAGGTGCCCTAAGAGCTATGAAATCAAATATATCAGTAACAACTATAGGTAGTGAAACTGCTACAGGTTTAAAACATGTTGAAACAAGTTGTGAAAAAGAAGCACATGAGTTAATGGAAAATCTTTTAGATAGTAAAAAAGTTGACGGTGCAGTAACTATGCACTATCCATTTCCAATAGGAGTATCTACTGTAGGTCGTGTAGTAACTCCAAGTAAAGGTAAGGAAATGTTTATAGCTACAACAACAGGAACTTCTTCAGCAGATAGAGTTGAAGGTATGGTCAAAAATGCTATTTATGGAATAATAACTGCAAAAGCTTGTGGAATTAAAAATCCAACAGTAGGAATTGCCAATGTGGATGGAGCTAGACAAGTTGAAATAGCATTAAAAGCTTTAAAAGAAAATGGTTATGATATAAACTTTGCAAGTTCTGATAGAGCAGATGGTGGAGTTGTTATGAGGGGTAATGATTTAATGACAGCTTCAGCTGATGTTATGGTTACTGATTCATTAACTGGTAACTTATTAATTAAATTATTCTCTGCTTACAATTCTGGAGGAAAATATGAATCAGTAGGATATGGATATGGACCAGGAATAGGAAAAGATTTTAACAAACTTATAATGATAATATCAAGAGCATCAGGAGCTCCAGTTATTGAAGGTGCAATAAGATTTGCTGCAGAGCTTGTAAATAATGGTATTCATAATATATCAAAAGAAGAATTTGAAAAAGTTGAAAAAGCTGGGTTTAAGGAAGTTTTACAAGGACTTAAAAAATCAAGAATAGAATCAGCTGTAGCTACAGAAGAAAAAGTTGAAGCACCAGAAAAAGAAGTAGTGACAGAACAAATATCAGGAATAGATGTAATGGATTTAGAAGATGCAGTAGAAGTTTTGTGGAAAAATAAAATTTATGCTGAAAGTGGAATGGGTTGTACAGGACCGATAGTTTTAGTTAGTTCTGCTAATTTAGAAAAATCTAAAGAATTATTGATAGAAGCAAAATATATAAGTGAATAAGTAAGTAAAAAGATTAACTTTTAAATAATATGTTTTTATTTAAGAGTTAATCTTTTTGTTTTAGAATCTTAAAATTTAATTTAATTTGAGGTATAGAATAAAAAAATTTGCTTTTCTTGTGTTTTTTTATTTCAAAAATGTATAGTTATATGTTAAAATAAAAAAGTTGTATACAGAATACAAAAAGAAATTATTATAAGAAATAAGATAAATAGGAGAGTAGATTAATGAATCAAGAAACAATAAACTTATTAGCTCATAAGGCTGAAGTAAAGATTGATAAACTTAATGAAAGTAAATTAAAATACTTAGTATTATCAATGTTTGCAGGAATGTTTGTTGGATTAGGATGTATATTAATATTCACTATAGGTGGACAATTACATGCAGTACATTCACCAGCAACAAAAATAGTAGCAGGTGCATCATTCTCATTTGCACTGACAACTATAATAGTATTAGGTTATGAATTATTTACAAGTAATACAATGGTAATGACTGTAGGAGCTTTAGATAAAAAAGTTTCTGCACTAGATGCAATAAAAATAATGGGATATAGTTATGTAGGAAACTTCATAGGAGCAATAATAGTTTCATTATTATTTGTTGCAACAGGATTTGCAAATGAAGGACATACAATGGAATATTTTGCATATTCTGGAGCTTATAAAGTAGCAGCACCAGCATTACAATTATTTGTTAGAGGATTACTTGCTAATGTGTTAGTTTGTGCAGCTGTACTTTCAGCATACAAAACAAAAGATGAAATGGCTCAAATAGCTATAGCATTCTTATTAATATTTGCATTTGTAACAAGTGGATTTGAGCACTGTATAGCAAATATGACTACATTATTAGTATGTTTATTCTCACCAGTTGCAAATGATGTAACTATAGCAAATGCAGTTCATAATATAGTTTTTGTTACACTAGGAAACATAGTTGGTGGAGCAGGATTTTATGGATTCTTAACTTACTTCATGTGTAAGGATAAAGAGAATAAAGCAGATTCAAAAGTGAAAAAAGTTAGTTAATTTTTAATAAAACCTTCTTTGAATTATTTCAAAGGAGGTTTTTTAATTTCTACTTTAGCAACGGACGAAGTCGTTGGCTGTATGAGCATATCGAATTTTCTATATTAAAAGGGTTTGTAATAGATATGAAGAAATTATTATGTATTTCATTGAATAAAAATTATAAATGAAATTTAATGAAATTTAATGAAAAGGATTAAAAAATAAATATATTTTAAGTTGGTTATAAATATAAAGGGGGCAATAAATGTCGAATTTAGCAAGGGGATTTTGGATAATATTAATAGTAGTTTATTATTATATATTTATAACAGATTATAGATATACTAAATCCCATGGAAAGCTTGATAAAGTCAATGTATTTAAAGTTGGAATAACAGGATTTATTACAAATTTTTTTGATGTATTAGGAATAGGTTCTTTTGCCCCTACTATAGCCTTTAACAAAATTATTAAAATGGGAGTAAGAGATAATCATTTGCCAGGATTTTTAAATGTTGGCCACACTTTACATCTTATATTAGAAGCTATAATATTTACTACAGTTATAGATGTTGAAATAGTTACACTTTTAACTATGATTATATCATTGGCTATGGGTGCATGGTTAGGTGCGGGTATTATTTCTAAACTAGATGAAAATAAAATACAAAAAGTAATGTCTGTTACCTTATTTATTACAGGGATTTTTATGATTTTAGGTGTGCTCAACTTAATTCAAGGTGGTGGAGATAATATAGGTTTAACTGGTGAAAAATTAATTATAGGTGCAATAGGAAATTTTATACTTGGTTTGTTAATAACAGCAAGAATGGGATTATACGCCCCATGTATGGCACCTTGTTATTTTTTAGGTTTATCTCCTACAGTGGATTTTCCAATAATTATGGGTTCTTGTGCAACATAAATATCAATAAGTTCAATTAAATTTATAAAAGAAGGAGCATATCCAAGAAAAGCATCATTGTTATTTGGTTTATTTGGATCAATAGGTGTTTTTATTGCAGTGTATATAGTGAAATCATTGCCACTTAATAAACTAAGGTGGATTGTAATAATAGTTGTATTTTATACTTCCATATCAATGCTAATTAAATCTAATAATAGTAAAAACAATAAATATATTAAATCTATTGAAATTAGAGATAATAGTAAGTACTAAGAGTGAAGAAATTTTATATACTGCAAATGTATAAATAAAAATACATAAGTCAAAAAATATGCCATGAAAATCATGGTATATTTTTTTGATTAAATACATTTTAAATTTTTGGCAAAGTTAAGAAAAAGATATATTAATAATTGAATATTATTTGATAAACAATTATAATTTAATATAATGAGTTGCAAAATTAGATAAAAAGCAGCAAATACTATAATTTTAATAAGGAGGAAATATAATATATGTTAATGGCATTGAGAGGAATATTAGTGTCTTTATTAGGTGTGTATTATTTTACATTTTTTAAAGATTATAATAATGTAAAAAAATCAAATAAATTAGATAATATATCTGTAGCAAAAGTTGGAGTTTTAGGATGTATAGCAAATTTCTTTGATACATTAGGTATAGGGTCATTTGCAATTATAGTTGCAGCTAATAAATTCTTTAAAATAGGAATAAAGGATAAAGAACTGCCGGGATTTTTAAATGTTGGTTGTTGTTTACCTGTTATGTGTGAAGCATTTATATTTACAACAGTTATAAAAGTAGACCCTGTAACTTTATTTGCAATGTTAATTGCAGCAGCAGTAGGATCATATATAGGTGCAGGAATTATATCAAAATTAGATGAAGTCAAAATTCAATTAGTAATGGGTATAGCCCTATTGGTTACGGCAGTATTAATGTTTTGTAGTAAGATGGGTTATATGCCAGGTGGTGGAGAAGAGATAGGATTAACTGAAATAAAATTATTAATAGGTATATTAGGTAATGCAGTGCTTGGAGCTTTAATGACAGCAGGTGTTGGTTTATTTGCCCCATGTATGGCACTTTGTTATTTCCTAGGGTTATCATCACAAGTAGTATTTCCAATAATGATGGGATCTTGTGCTATGTTACAACCAGTTTCTTCTGTTAAATTTATAAAAGAAGGAGCCTATCCAAGAAAAGCTTCACTAGTACTAGGTATATGTGGAGCAGTTGGTGTATTTATAGCTGCATTTATAGTAAAATCTTTACCAACAGATATATTAAAATGGTTAGTTATGGCAGTTTTAGTTTATACAGGAATCGGTATGATATCAGGATCGGTGAAGAACTTATCTCAAGAAAGATACGTTATAGCAGATTAATTAAATAAAATTTATAAAAAGGTTGAGTAATATTAAAGTGGACCCTTTGTCAAGGACACTAGAAAAAAAGGGTGGCTAAGCCGCCATT
>ERZ827363.364-NODE-364-length-49047-cov-6.649739_pt1 | contig 49047 bp, 50 predicted proteins | sample MGYA00519776_ERZ827363 | MGnify/ENA primary metagenome ERZ827363 (study PRJEB31778, sample SAMEA3449288) | human gut metagenome | biome: human gut; feature: human-associated habitat; material: faeces | place: United Kingdom | collected 2010/2012 ... | reverse complement strand
CATCTTCACAGAACGTAACGGAATCCACGTTATCGACTTGCAACAAACTGTAAAAATGGCTGATACAGCTTACGAATTCGTTCGTGAAGCAGCAGCTAACGATGCAGTAATCTTGTTCGTTGGTACTAAAAAACAAGCAGCTGAAGCAGTAGCTGAAGAAGCAACTCGTGCTGGTCAATACTACATCAACCACCGTTGGTTGGGTGGTACTCTTACAAACTGGGATACTATCCAAAAACGTATCGCTCGTTTGAAAGAAATCAAACAAATGGAAGCTGATGGAACTTTCGAAGTTCTTCCTAAGAAAGAAGTTGCACTTCTTAACAAACAACGTGCACGTCTTGAAAAATTCTTGGGTGGTATCGAAGATATGCCTCGCATTCCAGATGTAATCTACATCGTTGACCCACACAAAGAACAAATCGCTGTTAAAGAAGCTAAAAAACTTGGTATCCCAGTTGTAGCGATGGTTGATACAAACGCTGATCCAGATGAGATCGATGTAATCATCCCAGCTAACGATGACGCTATCCGTGCCGTTAAATTGATCACTTCAAAAATGGCTGATGCTATCATCGAAGGTAACCAAGGTGAAGATGCTTCTGCAGATTTCCAAGAAGCAGCTGCAGCTGATTCAATCGAAGAAATCGTTGAAGTTGTCGAAGGTGACAACAACTAATCTTTAAGATTGGTTAGGGCTCGATGCCTACTAAAGATACGACAAACACCTAAGGGGCGGGGCTCAGCCCTGCCCCTTAGTTTGATAAAATAAATTTGGAGAAAAACAAAATGGCAGAAATTACAGCTAAACTTGTTAAAGAATTGCGTGAAAAATCTGGTGCTGGTGTCATGGACGCTAAAAAAGCATTGGTTGAAGTTGAAGGTGATATCGAAAAAGCGATCGAATTGCTTCGCGAAAAAGGTATGGCTAAAGCAGCTAAGAAAGCTGACCGTGTTGCAGCTGAAGGTTTGACTGGTGTTTACGTTAACGGTAACGTTGCAGCAGTTGTTGAAGTTAATGCTGAAACTGACTTCGTTGCGAAGAACGCTCAATTCGTTGAGTTGGTAAACGAAACAGCTAAAGTAATTGCTGAAGGTAAACCAGCTAACAACGAAGAAGCACTTGCATTGACTATGCCTTCAGGTGAAACTCTTGAAGCTGCATACGTAACTGCTACAGCTACTATCGGTGAAAAGATTTCATTCCGTCGTTTTGCAGTTGTTGAGAAAACTGATGCGCAACACTTCGGAGCTTACCAACACAACGGTGGACGTATCGGTGTTGTTTCAGTTATCGAAGGTGGAGATGATGCTCTTGCAAAACAAATCTCAATGCACATCGCAGCGATGAAACCAACTGTTCTTTCATACACTGAATTGGACGAACAATTTGTTAAAGATGAATTGGCACAACTTAACCACGCTATCGATCAAGATAACGAAAGCCGTGCAATGGTTAACAAACCAGCTCTTCCACACCTTAAATATGGTTCTAAAGCTCAATTGACTGATGCTGTTCTTGCTCAAGCTGAAGAAGATATCAAAGCTGAGTTGGCTGCTGAAGGTAAACCAGAAAAAATCTGGGATAAAATCATCCCAGGTAAAATGGACCGCTTCTTGCTTGACAACACTAAAGTTGACCAAGCATACACACTTCTTGCTCAAGTTTACATCATGGACGACAGCAAAACAGTTGAAGCTTACCTTGAATCAGTAAACGCTTCAGTAGTAGAATTCGTTCGCTTTGAAGTTGGTGAAGGTATCGAAAAAGCATCTAACGACTTTGAATCAGAAGTTGCAGCTACAATGGCAGCAGCTCTTAACAACTAATTCTAGTTGCTAGATAAAAAGAAAAGAAGTTACGTGAATGAATCGTAGCTTCTTTTTTGTTGCTATTAAAAAAACGTCTGAGCATGCCCCAGACGTTAACAAAGTAATTAATGAGCGAAGGTATTTACACCAAGTAGAAGAGAGAGTGTTCCCATGATGATACCTGCAAGGATAACCCCAAGCATAACAGCAATAACACTACGTTTAAAGTCCCAATCTAGGATAGATGCTGCTAAGGTACCAGTCCAAGCTCCTGTTCCTGGAAGCGGAATTCCCACAAAAAGTAGAAGGGCCCAGAAGATTCCCTTATCTCCGGCAGCTTTTTCAAGTTTTTGGCCACCACTGTGACCTTTTTTAAGACACCAGGTAAAGAAGCCACCAATTAGAGGTTTGTCTGCCCCCCATTCGAGAACACGGCGGGCGAAGAAGAAGATAATTGGAACTGGAATCATGTTCCCAATGACACAAAGAATTAGGGCTTGCCACCAAGGAATACCTGAGGCGATAGCGACAGGTACGGCTCCACGGAGCTCAACTAAAGGAATCATAGAGATTAAGAGTGCAATGATGTATTTCATGAGTAACCTTTCATAGAGAAATAAAATAAAGACTCAAAGTCACAAGAGCTTTATCAAGAGTGATAAGACTAATACTACTGCGAAAGTGCTAAAAAGTACTTGTTGGATTAGGTGAGGCTCAGCCTGTCAAAGTGGATCAAACACTTAAAGTTACCTAATATTTTAGTCTTATTTATTGTATCTTATATGGTCTCTAATGACAACTTTAAAAAGCTTTTTGAAGGTATAGTTTCCCATGAGCTGACATTTTTGGTATAATAATAGTCAGTTATAGTCAAATTAGACTGGAGGAATTAAGATGGCAAGAAATACATCAGATAGTATAGAAGAATATATTAAAGAATTGCTGGGCCAGTCTGGAATTGCTGAGATTCAACGCTCGAACTTAGCAGATACTTTTCAAGTTGTACCGAGTCAGATTAACTATGTTATTAAGACTCGTTTTACAGAAAGTCGTGGTTATATTGTTGAGAGTAAACGTGGAGGCGGCGGTTATATTCGTATCGTCAAGGTCAGATTCTCCGACAAGCACCACATGATTAATGATTTGCTTCAGAACTTAGCAGATCAGCTCAGCGAGCAGGTATTTACAGACTTGATTCAGTTGCTTTTTGATGAAAAAATCATCACTGAACGTGAGGGAAATTTGATTTTAGCAACTGCTAGTGATGATGTTTTAGGCGAAGATGCGGCTGCTATTCGTTCGCGTATTCTACGCTCGCTATTACTTAGATTGGATAGAAAAGGAAATTAGATGACGACATATTCAAGAAAAATGCAGGCCATTTTCCATCGTGCTCAGCTTGAGGCAGAGCGTTTTGGAAGTCCTTTCTTGGAGACTTGGCATGTGCTTCTGGCTATGGTTGAGGTTCCAGGATCTGTAGCCTACCTAACATTTACTGATTTTGAGGACCGTATTCGTGCGGAAGAGATTGAGACCGCCGCTGTACTAGCGATGGAGAAAAGTCCAAAAGACTTGTCTGAATCCGATATTATCGATTTACGTGCACAGTCACATGCTTTAGGGGCTATGTTGCAAGAGGCAGAGGGAATTGCTAGTGTGACTGGTGCTGTAGAGGTAGGGTCTGAACATGTATTGATGGCCTTCCTTCTTCATAAGGATTTGATGGTTTGTCGTCTCCTTGAAGTTGCTGGTTTTCAATATAAGGATGACAGCGATAAGCCTCGTATTATCGATTTACGACGTTCTTTGGAGCGTTACGCAGGTCTTAGTAAGCAAGATTTGAAGGCCATTCATGACCTTCGTAAGCCTAAAAAATCAAAGGCATCAGGAAATTTTGCTAATATGATGCAGCCTCCCCAATCTTCTACTGGGGAACTGTCAGATTATACCAAGGACTTAACGGCTGTAGCCGAGTCAGGTGCTCTTGATCCTGTTATTGGACGTGAGAAAGAAATTTCACGCATGATTCAGGTTTTGAGTCGTAAAACGAAGAATAACCCAGTTCTTGTGGGTGAAGCAGGTGTTGGTAAGACGGCACTTGCGCTTGGCTTAGCACAGCGTATTGCTTCAGGCGAAGTACCTTTTGAGTTGGCTGATATGCGTATCTTAGAGCTTGATATGATGAGTGTGGTTGCAGGAACACGTTTCCGTGGCGATTTCGAAGAACGTATGAATCAGATCATTGATGAGATTGAAGCTGATGGAAAAATCATTCTCTTTATTGACGAATTGCATACGATTATTGGTTCTGGTTCAGGTATTGATAGCACCTTAGATGCGGCGAATATTTTGAAACCCGCTCTAGCACGTGGAACCCTTCATATGGTTGGAGCAACTACTCAAGCTGAGTACCAGAAGCATATTGAGAAAGATGCAGCTCTTTCTCGCCGTTTTGCTAAGATTACAATTGAGGAGCCAAGTGTACCTGAGGCGATTGATATTCTAAAAGGCCTACGTTCGTCTTATGAAGACTATCATCGTGTAACGATTACTGATGAGGCGGTTGAGACAGCAGTCAAGGCAGCCCACCGTTATTTGACGAGTAAAAACTTGCCTGACTCTGCCATTGATCTTTTAGATGAAGCGAGTGCAACTGTTCAAGGTCGTATCAAAAAAGAAGCCAAACGTGAGATAACGCCTTTGGATGAAGCGCTTCTATCTGGTGATATGAAGGCTGCTGTTAAACAATATAAGGCTAGCCAAAAAGCAAAATTACCAAAACCTGCCTTGGTAGATGCGGATCAGATTATGCAAACCCTTAGTCGTCTATCAGGTATCCCTGTTGAGAAGATGACTCAGGCAGATAGCAAGCGTTACTTAAATCTGGAAGCAGAGCTTCACAAACGTGTTATTGGTCAAGACGAGGCAGTTTCAGCGATTAGTCGTGCTATTCGTCGTAACCAGTCAGGTATTCGTACTGGAAAACGTCCGATTGGTTCCTTCATGTTCCTTGGACCTACTGGTGTTGGTAAGACAGAGTTGGCCAAGGCTTTGGCGGAAGTTCTCTTTGATGATGAGTCAGCTTTGCTTCGCTTTGACATGTCAGAATACATGGAAAAATTTGCGGCTAGCCGCCTTAATGGTGCTCCTCCAGGTTATGTTGGATATGATGAGGGTGGTGAATTAACAGAGAAAGTTCGCAATAAGCCTTACTCAGTTCTCCTCTTTGACGAGGTGGAAAAGGCTCACCCAGATATTTTCAACATCCTCTTACAGGTTTTGGATGATGGTGTCTTGACGGATAGTCGAGGTCGTAAAGTTGACTTCTCAAATACCATTATCATTATGACTTCGAACTTGGGAGCGACTGCTCTTCGTGATGATAAGACCGTTGGTTTTGGAGTCCAAGACATTTCTCATAATCACCAAGCTATGCAGTCACGTATCATGGAAGAACTTAAGAAGGCCTACCGTCCAGAGTTTATCAACCGTATTGATGAGAAGGTTGTCTTCCATAGTCTAGAGGAAGAGCAACTTCGTGAGATTGTCAAGATTATGATGAAACCGTTGGTATCAGCTTTGGCTGAAAAAGGGATTGACTTGAAATTCCAACCAGCTGCTCTCAAGCATTTAGCTAAAGATGGCTATGATGTTGAGATGGGTGCTCGTCCATTACGTCGTACGATTCAAACTCAAGTGGAGGACAAGTTATCTGAGCTCTTACTAGGTGGTCAAGTAGTTAGTGGACAAACTCTTAAAATCGGCTGCTCGAAAGATAAATTAACCTTTACAGTAGTGTAAAAATCAAACAAAAAGACAGATTACAGGTGTAGTCTGTCTTTTTTTGTGTCAATAGGAGTCAAGGTAGAGTCAATCTTTCTGTAAAGGTGGGGTAAAAGAAAAAGCCGAGCAAAGCTCGACTGTAATGATTAGAGTTTTTCGTTGACAAAGTTGACAAAGTGATTCCACCAGACCTTGAGGAAGAAGCTTTTCTTAACTTCTTTACCAGCAACCAGTTCCATGCTAGGCATACCTTGGTTAGGCAAGTAACCTTCTCCTACAAGTGACTTATCTTCAAAGGTAGCAGTTCCAACCTTGTCACTTGAGTTGACAGGGGCTTGGACTTGATTTGTAGTAACTTTAATATGTTTACTATTGTTAGCATCTATTTTTAGGATGATATTAAAGTCAGACTTAGCAACAGCAGTGACTTGCTTAGATTTCCCATCAAGGACAGGGGCTTGGCTTTTACCGATGGCTTGTCCTTTTTTGGCAATGGTCTTGCTTTCCCAATGATAGACTACGTAGTTAAGTAGGTCATTGGTTGCAGTGAAACGGGCGTAGTCATCAGTATCGGTATTATCAGCATTCAAAATGACTGTGATAATGCTCATGCCACTTTCATTTGAGTGGGCCACGAAGGAAGCACCGGCTAAATCAGTGGTCCCTGTTTTTAGGCCATCCACTCCTTTACGGTAACTAGGTTGTCCCTTGAGCATATAGTTGAAGGTTTTGAGTTTGTTGACACCATCAAAATCAGCCTCAGTTTTTTTAGTGATGTCGAGAATTTCAGGATATTCTTTCACCACGTGTTGTGCAATGATAGCAACATCTTTAGCACTCATGGTATTTTCTTCGTCTGATTTAGAGCCTGGATAGATATTGTCACCTAAGTAAGAATTATTGAGACCAGAGGCATTGACAATCTTGGCATCAGTGATACCCCAATCTTTAAGTTGGGCTTTCATCATGTCGACAAACTTACTTTCGGTTCCTCCGATTTCCTCGGCTAGAGCAATAGATGCACTGTTGGCACTGGAAATAAGAGTTGCGTCAAGAAGTTGTTTGACAGTGTATTTGCGGGCGTCTAGTGGAATATTAGATACTCCGGTACTGACAGTTAGTTCAAAGGGGTAGTCAGAAATGTCAACTTTGCTGTTCCACTTGAGGTCTCCCTGATCTACCGCTTTATAAACCATATAGGCTGTTAGAAGCTTGGTAATAGAGCCAATCCCCGTAGAGGTGGTTGCATCTTTTTCGTATAAAATTTTGCCAGTATTAGCTTCGACAGCGATGGCATGTTTGGCTGCGGCATCATATCCTTTTTTCTTATCTGCTGCAAAAGCAGGGGCTACGCTTCCCAGACAGAGTAAGAAGGTCATCATAAGCGTAATCAGTTTTTTCATGGTTTGTTCCTTCATGTGTTTTGGATATTTATTATACCACATTTTGAGAGGAACTTAAGGTGTTGAGAAGGAGCTTTTACTTACAAGAATAATTTTTAAGGCAAGATAAAACTACCTTTTGATATCTAAAAGGTAGTTTTGTGTTTACTTGTTTCCTGTAAAGAAATTAACGATATGGTTCCACCAAACTTTTAAGAAGAAACTTTTCTTGATAGATTGGTTAGCTGTTACAGAAATTTGAGGTGGATCAGAGATGTAACCTGTTCCAACGAGATCCTTATCATCAAAGGTCGCTGTTCCAATAGTGTCACCTTTTTTGATAGGGGCTGTTATAGTTTTTGCTTTGATTTTAACAGCATCATTTTTGCTGTTTATTTTTTGAACGACTGTAAGGTCTGACTCGAGTTTAGCAGAGATGGTTTGACTGTCTCCATCGGCTACCTTAATATCATTTTTCTTGACGATTTGTCCCTTGGTGTTGAGGGTTTTGATTTCCCAGTTTTGAGTCACATAATCTAGCAACTCATTTGTGGCTGTGAATCGAGCAGCTTCATCCTCTCCGCCATTGTCCGCATTCATAACAACTGTAATCAAACTCATGCCATTTTCATTGGAGTGGGCTACAAAGGATGCCCCTGCAAGTTCAGTTGTTCCAGTCTTGAGTCCATCAACGCCTTCACGGTAGTTGTCTTGCCCCTCCAACATGTAGTTGTGCGTCGTTAATTTGTTGTCACCTTCGAAATCAGTTTCGGTTTGCTTGGTGATTTCAAGTACCTGAGGATAGTCTTTGATGAGGTGGTCTGCAATAATGGCAACATCTAGAGCGCTCATAGTATTTTCGTCATCTGCTTTAGAGCCAGGATAGCGGTTATCCCCAAGATATTTATTATTTAGACCAGAAGCGTTAAATAATTTAGCATCTGTAATGCCCCATTCTTTTAGTTGGGCTGTCATAGTGTCAACGAAGGCACTCTCTGATCCTGAGATTTTTTCAGCTAGAGCAATAGCAGCACTGTTAGCGCTAGAAATGAGGGTGGCATCTAGGAGCTGTTTAACAGTGTATTTTCGGGAATCCAATGGGACATTTGAAACTTCTGAATCAACTGTTAGGTTGAAAGGATAGTCTGAGATATCGACTTCAGTGTCCCAGGTAATTTTTCCTTGGTCAACTGCTTTATAGACCATGTAGGCTGTTAGGATTTTAGTCATTGAAGCCACACCATCAGGAGTAGTGGCGTCCTTTTCATAGAGGACTTTCCCTGTAGTTGCTTCGATAGCAATCGCATGTTTAGCGGAAACATTGAAGTTATCTGTCTGTTCTTGTGCTAGAGCAGGTGTTACTAGGCCTAGTAAGATTAAGGCAATCATAATGATGTGTTGTAATTTTTTCATAGTCATTCCTTTGTCTCTCATAAGTGTTTATTATATCACAAAACGACTTAAATATCTGAGAGAAAGGGAGACTTGGGTGCTAACTTATGCCGGAGCTCTGCCATTTTTGACTATATTATGGTAAAATGAAAGTTATATCAAATGAATGACATAAAGTTGACCGGTTCGTTTTTGTAAGGGCTGGTCATGGATAAAAAGAGGGATCAAACATGGCTAAACAAACTTTTGAGATGACCTTTGCAGGACGCCCGCTTGTCGTTGAAGTTGGGCAGGTAGCCAAGCAGGCTAATGGTGCTGTCGTCGTGCGTTATGGAGATACAACGGTATTATCAACAGCTGTTATGTCTAAAAAGATGGCAACGGCAGATTTCTTTCCTTTACAGGTTAATTACGAGGAGAAAATGTATGCAGCTGGCAAGTTCCCGGGGGGCTTTAACAAGCGTGAGGGTCGGCCTTCAACAGATGCCACTTTGACTGCTCGCCTCATTGACCGTCCTATTCGTCCTATGTTTGCGGAGGGCTTCCGTAACGAAGTTCAAGTCATTAACACCGTCCTCTCTTATGATGAGAATGCTAGTGCTCCGATGGCGGCTATGTTTGGGAGTTCTTTAGCTCTTTCTATCTCTGATATTCCTTTCAATGGTCCGATTGCTGGGGTTCAAGTGGCCTATGCTGCAGAAGATTTCATCATCAACCCAAGTGCAGCGGATAAGGAAGTTTCACTTTTAGATTTGACAGTGGCAGGTACCAAGGAAGCTATCAATATGGTAGAGTCAGGTGCCCAGGAATTGTCTGAGGATATTATGTTGCAAGCACTCTTGAAGGGACATGAGGCTATTCAAGAGTTGGTTGATTTCCAAAATTATATCGTTGCAGCTGTTGGTAAGGAAAAGGCTGAGGTTGAACTTCTACAAGTTGATGCTGATTTGAAAGTCGAAATCGAAACGGCTTATTATGATCAGTTAGCTAAGGCTGTTCAGGTGGAAGAAAAACTGGCGCGTGAAGCAGCAACCCAGGCTGTAAAAGAAGAGGTCCTCGCTTCTTATCAAGAACGCTTTGCAGAAGATGAAGATAAGGAAACCATTCTGCGTGATGTGGCAGAAATCCTTGAGCAGATGGAACATGCTGAAGTGCGCCGTCTCATTACCGAGGACAAGATTCGACCAGATGGTCGTCGTGTGGATGAAATCCGTCCTTTGGACGCAGAGATTGACTTTCTTCCTAAGGTTCATGGTTCAGGTCTCTTTACACGTGGTCAAACTCAAGCCTTGTCAGTTTTGACTTTGGCGCCTATGAGTGATACACAACTTGTTGATGGTTTGGATCCAGAGTATAAGAAACGTTTCCTTCACCACTATAATTTCCCTCAGTATTCAGTGGGTGAGACAGGGCGTTACGGTGCACCAGGTCGACGTGAGATTGGTCACGGAGCCTTGGGTGAACGTGCCCTTGCTCAGGTTCTCCCAAGTGTCGAAGAGTTCCCTTATGCTATCCGTTTGGTAGCAGAAGTCTTGGAGTCAAATGGTTCTTCATCACAAGCTTCTATTTGTGCAGGAACCTTGGCTCTTATGGCTGGTGGTGTACCGATTAAGGCACCTGTTGCAGGTATTGCCATGGGACTTATCTCAGATGGTACTAACTACACTGTCCTAACTGATATTCAAGGTTTGGAAGATCATTTTGGAGATATGGACTTTAAGGTAGCTGGTACACGTCAAGGAATTACAGCTCTTCAGATGGATATTAAGATTTCGGGTATTACACCGGCCATTCTCGAAGAGGCTTTGGCTCAAGCAAAGGTAGCTCGTTTTGAAATTCTTGATGTTATTGAGTCAGCAATCGCTGAGCCACGTCCAGAATTGGCACCAACAGCACCTAAGATTGACAGTATTCAGATTCCTGTTGACAAGATCAAGGTTGTCATCGGTAAAGGTGGCGAAACTATTGACAAGATTATCGCTGAGACTGGTGTCACAATTGATATTGATGAAGAAGGTCTTGTTCAGATTTTCTCTAGTGATCAGGATGCCATTAACCGTGCTAAAACTATCATCTCTGATCTTGTACGTGAAGCTAAGGTTGGTGAAGTTTACACTGTACCCGTTGTGCGTATTGAAAAGTTCGGTGCCTTTGTCCACCTCTTTAATAAGACAGATGCTCTCATCCATATCTCAGAACTAGCTTGGGAACGTACTGAGCATGTCGAAGATGTGGTTAAAGTTGGGGGTACGGTAACTGTTAAGATTATCAAAATCGATGAAAAAGGACGTATCGATGCCTCAATCAAGGCCTTGCTTCCTAAGCCTGAAAAACTTGATGATGGGGAAAATGGAGGAGAGCATCGTCACCGCCGTCGTTCTCATCATAAACCACGCCACCATAATGAAAGTGGTGAAGCACCGAAAAATCCTGATAAATCAGAAACGAAAGAACAGACAGAAGAATGACAGAAAATCAAGAATTGCAAGCTTTTGATGAAACTCTAAAAGAATTTTTAAAGGAACCAGACCACTTTTTGACCAGTCTGGCTTTGGTTAATCACCTACAACGTACTCCCGTCTTGGCTGCCCAAGACCTCTACGCAGTTGAAGTGGAAGGAAAGAAGGTTGTTCCTGTCTTCACCAATGAACAGGACCTACAATCTTTCAAAGCTACTCAAGAGAGTGCTCGAGAGCAAACTTGGGTAGAACGTTCGAGCTTAGATGTTTTAACACAACTGGTTCAGGCAGAGCTTTTTGGTCTTGCTTTCAATTTAAAAGAGGATGGTGATTTCTCGAATACCACTCTTTTTGCAAGCAGTGAACTCATCCAGTTTATCAACTATTTCACTCAGACCCTTAATAATCTTTTGGGTGAGGAAAATCAAAAGGCAGATCCTAAAGATAAGATTTATCTTGTTCCAGCCTTCATTCATAAACGTGAGGAAGATGGCCAGGATGACCGTCTCTTTGCGACCATGTCGAATGCAGAGGGACAGAGTTATGTGCCTGTGTTTACGAACTTAACGAGCTTTGCAAAATGGTACGGTAACGAGACTTTTGGTCTACCTTTCCGTAAGGCTAAAGGGACGATTTTGCAATGGCCACTGTCAGAAATTTACCAGCCTTCAACAGGTGAAAATGAGTTGGATAAGGTTCAAGGTATTGTCATCAATCCGTTTGATGAGCAGCCTGAGTTAGTCGACTGGTCTTATTTTGAAGGGGATAGCGAGTAGACCTAGTGTTGGTAGCTTTCCACTTTAAAGAAAAATAGGCCACAGCAAACAATAATAACAATAATGATGTAAGGAGTGACCTAAATGGGTTGGTGGAAAGAAAGTATTGATATAGTAAAGAAAAATGACCCGGCAGCTCGGACGAGTTTGGAGGTTCTTTTAACCTACCCTGGATTAAAAGCCTTGGCTGCCCATCGTATCTCACATTTTCTCTGGCGCCACCATTGTCGACTCTTAGCGCGTATGCATAGTCAGTTTTGGCGCTTTTGGACTCAAATTGAGATTCACCCAGGGGCTCAGATTGCTGAAGGTGTCTTTATTGACCATGGCTCTGGCCTTGTCATTGGTGAGACAGCTGTTGTGGAGAAGGGTGCTATGCTTTACCACGGTGTCACTTTAGGTGGTACTGGTAAAGATGTCGGAAAACGTCACCCAACCGTTCGTGAGGGTGCCTTGGTTTCAGCCCATGCTCAGGTCATAGGCCCTATTGAGATTGGAAAGAATTCTAAGGTCGGTGCGGCAGCTGTGGTTGTTGCGGATGTCCCAGAAGATGTTACAGTCGTTGGTGTTCCTGCTAAGGTTGTGCGTGTTCATGGTCAAAAGGATGAAGAAGTTATCCACGATATTGAAGAAGGTCGTGAATACTATAGCGAAAAGCTAGAAGACCTTCTAAAAGCAGCTAGCTTTCATTCATCACGTCTATAAGGAAAGGAAACGATGAAACTCTTTAGTTCAAAGGTGACTCGATTGACGGTTGTGGGTCCTCTTGCTCTTGTTTACATTGCTTTACATAGAGCAGACTATAGCATGGCCGCCTTATGGTTTTGCATTGCTCTTTTATGGGCCGGTCTGGTTTTTAAGCAACGACACAAGTGAGATTTGAGTAATGAAAAAATTCTTCAAGGACAATCCTTTTTTGGTCTTCTATATAGTTGGGAGTTTTCTTTCAGCTATGTCTCTCTTGGCTCAAGGTCAGCTAGTTGCGGCTATTTGGATTATCATTCTCGTTATACTCTTGTGTTTGTACCTAAACCATATCAAGGATAAAAAATAGTTTCCAGTTAATTGAAAGGAATCTCAAGTGATTAAAATTTATGATACGATGACACGTTCGCTCCGTGATTTTGTACCTTTGACAGAAAATGTTGTCAATATGTATGTCTGCGGACCAACAGTTTACAATTATATTCATATCGGAAATGCCCGTTCAGCAGTAGCTTTTGATACTATTCGTCGTTATTTTGAGTATTGTGGCTACACAGTCAACTATATTTCCAACTTTACGGATGTAGATGATAAGATCATCAAGGCAGCCAATGAAGCTGGTATTTCAACTAAGGAATTGTCGGACAAGTTTATCGCGGCCTTTATGGAAGATACCGGACAACTTGGCATCAAACCAGCGACACAAAATCCACGTGTTATTAACTACATGGATGAAATTATTGCTTTTGTGTCAACCTTAGTCGATAAAGGATTTGCCTATGTCTCTGAAGGTGATGTTTACTTCCGAGTAGCTAAGTCAAACAACTATGCTAAATTGGCTAACAAGACCTTGGAAGATCTTGAAATTGGTGCAAGCGGACGTACGGATGCTGAAACAGAACGTAAGGAAAATCCTCTGGATTTTGCCCTTTGGAAAGCTGCCAAAGAGGGAGAAGTTTCTTGGAATAGCCCATGGGGACCTGGTCGTCCTGGTTGGCACATCGAATGTTCTGTTATGGCGACTGAAATCCTTGGAGATACTATCGATATTCATGGTGGAGGGGCAGACCTTGAGTTTCCACACCATACCAATGAAATTGCCCAATCAGAAGCCAAAACTGGCAAGACCTTCGCTAACTACTGGATGCATAATGGTTTTGTCAATGTGGATAATGAAAAAATGTCAAAATCCTTGGGTAACTTCGTGACCGTTCACGATATGCTTCAAACGGTTGATGGTCAAGTGCTTCGTTTCTTCCTAGCGACACAACAGTATCGTAAACCAATTAACTTTACAGAAAAAGCTATCCATGATGCTGAAGTTAATCTTAAGTATTTGAAAAATACCCACAGTCTTCCGTTGACAGAACAGGTGAATCAAGCTGAGTTGCAAACTTATCTTGATGCCTTCCAAGAAGCTATGGATGATGACTTTAATACGGCAAATGGAGTGACTGTTCTGTTTGACATGGCCAAATGGATTAATTCAGGCAATTATGATCAAAACGTTAAGGATGCTTTTGAAAAAATGCTCCAAGTCTTCGGTATTATTTTCGAAGAAGAAGTCCTTGATGAAGATATCGAAAAACTCATTGAAGAGCGTCAAGCGGCGCGTGCCAACAAGGACTTTGCGACAGCAGACCGCATTCGCGATGAGTTGGCTGCTCAAGGTATCAAACTTCTTGATACCAAGGAGGGCGTGAGGTGGACACGTGACTAAACATCTTGATGTCAACCTTATTAACGGCATTGCTCTCGCTTTTGAGGGAGATGCTGTTTATTCCTTGTACATTCGCCGTCACCTGATTTTTCAAGGTCAGACCAAGCCAAACCAATTGCACCGTCTAGCTACACGCTATGTTTCAGCTAAGGCCCAGGCTAGTCTCATTGAAAAAATGCTAGAGCAAGAGCTTTTGACTGAAAAAGAGCTAGACATCTATAAAAGAGGTCGTAATGCGAATAGCCATACCAAGGCTAAAAATACCGATGTTATTACCTATAAAATGTCAACAGGCTTCGAAGCAGTCATGGGCTATCTTCATATGACCGAGGATATCGCTCGCTTAGAGGAACTGATTGCTTGGTGTATTGACGAAGTTGAAAAAGAAATCTAAAAATTCTGCCGAGAGCAGGATTTTTTGTTTAAAGGCTATAAAAATTGTAACAGTTAGCCAGAGTTTCAAAATTTAGATTATTTGATAATCAAAGTAATTCAGCGTCTTGACAATAAAAAATAAGATGAAACTAATATTTAGCACCTTGAAAATGAGAAAGTTAAGGGATGTCTGACACGTGTAAAACCCCGATATAATAGCGTTTTTTAATAAAACTAATTTGACAGAAAGTAAAAAAAAAGTCTATAATATTAGTAAATGAGGCCATCTAAAAAATGAGGAGGTGAATGGAAATAGCTAAGAAAAAAGTTTTCTATACAACTTTTGCTGCTTTGATTTTATCTAGCTTTACGCTTCAAACAGGTAAAGCAGATGAAGTTCAGGTAAAACCTGATGAAGCTAAAATAGATTATGTTAATAGTGAGGCACCGGCTCCAGTTGCTCCTCAGGCTGATTTTTCATCAGTAGGAGCTAAGGCAGAGCCAGCGAGTCAAGTAAGTTCAGTAGTGACCTCAACGTCACTGATGGTTGTCTCTTCAAGTGAGACAGATGAGGGGCTTCTTGAGGTACATTCTCAAGTTGATATCGTGGAGACTAGCGTTTCTACGACGACACCTCATTCAGAAGAGGCTCGTGCCCAGGCTTTTGGTGAGGATCGATCAGTAGCGGCATCTGAACGAGGAGATGCAAACCCAACATCTGATTCTGAACAAGCAAAACCAAATATTGTGCTTACTTATGATAAGTCTCGTGAGGCTACAGCGACTGCAGAGTCTCAAGCTGTGACTTCAATGTATAAGAGTGAAAGCACCCTATATACATCTGAACTTGTTGGAAATACACATGCAGTTATTGAAAAATCAGAGTATTCTTCACTGGATTCTCATACGACATCTGTAAGTGCGACTCCTACTAGCCAAGCTATTGCAACTTCTGAAGTCGCTTCTGAGTCTGCAAGCACTGCAAGCTCTCTTGCATCTACGGCTCCAGAAACGAGTCAGTTAAATAATAATTCAGAAGATAGCTTAACTGTCCTTACGGTTGGCTGGAAAGATTCATCATCAACTTCTGAGGTCTTTAAAACTTCTGAAGTGGTTTCTATGTTGCAAAGTGAGAGTTTGACCTATTCGTCAGAGGTAACCTTTACGGATGGACTCATCTCAGAAATCTTAGCGACTCCAATCACTTCTGAAGTATATACCGTTGTTCCAAAACGAGACAGTACTGGAGCGCTTCTTGAAGATCAACCTGCTGTTACAGGGAATACAGATATTCTTTATTTAGCACGTGGTGAAATCTTTAACGTCAACTTTGATGTTAACAAGATGGAAGGTAAGAAGATTAAGGGCCTTAATCTAGTCCTTGATGGCAAACAAATTCATCATAGCTACTTTGTTGAAGGAACTCTGGATGAGGTCAATGCTGGTTTGAGTGCCTACCATTTGGCAGAGCAAACGACTGGTATTCATAAAATGACCTTTGAGTTGATTGATACGAATAACAATATTCATTACCTGACACAGACTTTTAGCGTCTTCAATGAAGGCGAGCGTCCAGTGACACCTGATAGTTACCGTAGGAATCAGTATTCATCAACAACGACAACAACGACTGTACCGGTTACTTATAATACCAGTGCAAATAACTATACTGAAACCGCCAATCATATACAAGCTACGGCTGTTAATGAGTTGGCTGAGACAACTAGAGCGCTAACACAGCAATTGGCAGAACAAATTGCTGAGGTTTTGAGTGGTTGGTCTTCAGCGATTTCTGGAAATAGTTCAACAAGCACAGGTTCAATTGATATCTTCCAAGCAGCAGGTAAAACCATTACTCAAGCTGCGAGAAAGATTGCAGAATCAATCTCAGATCCAGATACAATTGGTAAGCAAGCTTTGGCTGCTGCAACTGTTGTTCTCGTTCTTCTAGTGCTTTACCTAGCAGCAATTACATTTATTTAACATGCTTTGCCCTCGTAAGAGGGCTTTTTTTATGATAGAATTAGCTTATGAAAACAACTAAAGAATCAAGTCTAGACATTGTTTATGGTGTGCATGCCGTAACAGAGAGTCTGGAAGCAAATACTGGAAATAAACTCTATATTCAAGATGATCTTCGAGGGAAAAATGTTGATGCCATTAAGGCTTTGGCAGCTGAAAAGAAGGTTTCCATCTCTTGGACACCTAAGAAAACCTTGTCTGATATGACAGGTGGAGCTGTGCATCAAGGTTTTGTTCTTCGTGTGTCAGAGTTCGCTTATTCTGAGCTCTCAGTTATTATGGATAAGGCTGAACAAGAGGAGAATCCTCTAGTCCTCATTTTAGATGGACTCAACGATCCCCATAACTTTGGATCTATCCTACGTACAGCTGATGCTACTCAGGTGACAGGAGTTATTATTCCTAAGCATCGTGCTGTGGGGGTAACACCTGTCGTTGCCAAGACATCAACAGGGGCAGTGGAACATATTCCCATTGCCCGAGTGACCAATCTTAGCCAAACTCTTGATAAACTTAAAGAAGCGGGCTTCTGGGTATTTGGGACAGATATGGATGGCACGCCGTCTCATAAATGGAACACAGCTGGAAAGGTTGCCCTTATCATTGGTAATGAAGGCAAGGGAATCTCTGCTAACATCAAGAAGCAAGTGGATGAGATGATTACTATTCCTATGAGTGGTCATGTGCAGAGCCTTAATGCCAGTGTGGCAGCTGCAGTTCTCATGTATGAAGTTTATCGAAACCGATTGTAACTATGAAAAAAAGAATACTTCTAGTTGATGGTTATAATATGATTGCCTTTTGGCAAGAAACCCGTCAACTTTTTAAGACCAATCAGCTTGATGAAGCTCGTGAAACCTTGCTTCGTAAGCTCAATCATTATGCTAACTTTGAACATATTGATATTATCTGTGTGTTTGATGCTCAGTTTGTTCCAGGGAGCCGTCAACGTTATGATCAATATCGTATCAGTGTTATTTTTACTGAGGAAGATGAGACAGCAGATAGCTATATTGAGCGCGCAGCGGCTGAGATGAATACTGTTCAAAATCTAGTTGAAGTAGCAACTAGTGACTTAAATGAACAGTGGGCTATCTTTTCACAAGGAGCTTTACGTGTTTCGGCGCGTGAGTTGGAAGAGCGTGTCAATACCGTTAAGTCTGATCTAGACAAGATGTCGGCACATATTGACTTAAAGACACCAAAACTACGTCCATGGGACGATGCACAATTAGGGAAATTACAGGACCTTTTAAATGAAATAGAATAGAGGGATATATGACATTTAATATTTTGACAGATTCCACAGCAGATCTAGATGAAAAATGGGCTCAGGAGAATAAGGTAGAGCTCGTTGGTTTGACCATCACGCTTGATGATATCGCCTATGAGACCGTTGGTCCTAACCGTTTAATGAGTGACCGTCTCTTAGAACGTATGCAAGAAGGCAGTCAGCCTACCACAAGCCAGGTGAATGTTGGTCAATTTGAAGAGGTTTTTCGTCGTCATGCTAAAAATGGTGATGCTCTTCTCTATATTGCCTTCTCATCAGTGCTTTCAGGTACTTATCAAAGTGCTGTTATAGCGCGTGACATGATTTTGGATGAATACCCAGAAGCTGTCATTGAGATTGTAGATACCCTGGCGGCAGCAGGTGGGGAAGGTTATCTCTCTATCTTGGCGGCAGAAGCTCGTGACCAAGGTAAGAGCTTATCTGAAACGAAAGCCATGATTGAGGACATTCTGCCACGTTTACGGACCTATTTCTTAGTTGATGATCTCTACCATCTCATGCGTGGGGGTCGCCTTTCTAAGAGCTCAGCCATTATTGGTAGTTTGATTAATATCAAGCCTCTTCTTTGGTTGGACGCTTCAGGTAAGTTGGTTCCTCTGGCCAAAATCCGTGGACGCAAAAAGGCCATTAAAGAAATGGTCCTACAAGCTACCCAGGATATTGGACATAGCACAGCAATTGTTGCTTATGCCAATGATATTGAAGCGGCGGAGAATCTAAAAGAACAATTGTTAGCAGTTGACGGCATTGAGCAAGTGCTTATTATGCCACTTGGACCAGTCATTTCTACTCACGTCGGACCAGATACCTTGGCTGTCTTTACGATTGGTAAAGAAGCTAGATAGAAATAGTGTCAGATAGGATTTCCTATCTGATTTTTTGTTTTCTGAAATGATAGATTAATAGAATATAAAAAGATAATCTATACAAAATGAATGATATATTTGACATTACGTAAAATAATGCTATAATGAATCTAGAAAATGGAGGAAACAAAATGAAGAAGTCAGAGAAAAAAGTGGCAAACATGATGGATGAACGTGCTCAGTTGATTAGCGGAGAATCTTCTGCTAGAGGTTATTGGGTAGCCATGCTTGGTCTATTTGTAACGATTATGGTTGCTAGTAAGACGCACTCCGTCGAATTAGTGCAGTCACTATTAATCATCACTTTCTTTGGTTCTATGTGCCTAGTATTAGTTCACAGCGTATCACGTAATGGGCATCCATGGTTGCTAGACAAAAAACTTGAAAAGAAGATGCTCAGATTATCCTGGGTAATGTGTTTTTTTGGAATTTTTATATCGCTAATGGGCCTCTTAAGTCTATTTCAGTCGTTTAAGATAGGGAAGAATCTTATGAGTAGTGTGGCATTTTTGACATTGGGTTTGACCCTTATTTGCGACTGCTGGGTTATTATTAACAGAATCAAGAAGAACCGTTTGGAAGAACTAGAAGACGAAGAATAGGATTTTTGAATGAAAAATTTAAAAATGAAGTCAGCTCGTGTAGCAAAGGATCTCACTCAACAAGGTTTGGCAGATGCTATAGGAGTTTCTCGTCAGACCATCTCAGCTATTGAAAAAGGTGATTATAACCCTACTATAAATCTGTGTATTGCTATCTGCAAAACTCTGGACAAAACTTTAGACCAGCTTTTTTGGGAGTCTGAGGATTAGTTTGTACTCTTTAGATGTTATTTAGGCATGAATTCTAGTCTTACACCTTATAAAATGATAGACTAAAAAAATACAAAAAATAAAAGAAAAACATCTCCAAATGACTTGCCTTGGATGTGTTTTTTTGATATTATGTTAAACGGTATTGTTTACCCCATTTGAAAGGCCCCGGAACCTTCCAAATACTTTTCGATGGGAAGGAACACCCATCACTCGTAAACAAAAATCGAACTATATATAGGAGAAATCATGAACAAAACAACATTTATGGCTAAACCAGGCCAAGTTGAACGTAAATGGTATGTCGTTGACGCAACTGATGTGCCACTTGGACGTCTTTCTGCAGTAGTTGCTAGCGTACTTCGCGGAAAAAACAAACCAACTTTCACACCACACACTGATACAGGTGACTTCGTAATCGTTATCAATGCTGAAAAAGTTAAATTGACTGGTAAAAAAGCAACTGATAAGATCTACTACACTCACTCAATGTACCCAGGTGGATTGAAACAAATCTCAGCAGGTGAACTTCGTTCTAAAAATGCTGTTCGTTTGATCGAAAAATCAGTTAAAGGTATGCTTCCACACAACACTCTTGGACGCGCACAAGGTATGAAATTGAAAGTCTTCGTTGGCGGTGAGCACACTCACGCTGCACAACAACCAGAAGTACTTGATATCTCAGGACTTATCTAATTCTAAGAGGAAAGGAGCACTAATATAATGGCACAAGCACAATATGCAGGTACAGGACGCCGTAAAAACGCCGTTGCACGCGTACGTTTGGTTCCAGGTACTGGTAAAATCACAGTTAACAAAAAAGATGTAGAAGAATACATCCCACACGCAGACCTTCGTCTCGTTATCAACCAACCTTTTGCAGTTACTTCAACTGAAGGTTCATACGACGTACACGTTAACGTTGTAGGTGGTGGATACGCTGGTCAATCAGGTGCGATCCGTCACGGTATCGCTCGTGCACTTCTTCAAGTAGATCCAGACTTCCGCGATTCATTGAAACGCGCTGGACTTCTTACTCGTGATGCACGTATGGTTGAACGTAAGAAACCAGGTCTTAAGAAAGCTCGTAAAGCTAGCCAGTTCTCAAAACGTTAAGAAACGGCTACAATACAGCATTTATCAACACTTCATGGTTCACACCATGGGGTGTTTTTTGATGTTTTTTTGGCAAAATTCACACCACTTTTCACACCAAATTCACACCATTACTTTTTAAGGTTACGGTAGGCAATTTCACCAACAGCCATTGGTATGACATTTGAAGTGTTGACATAGGTCTTAGTTGTGAGAGTATCGCTATGCGTTAGAGCTTCTGAAATGTCCTCTAGTGATGTGCCAAATTGTTTGGCAAGAGTTGCACCCGTATGACGTAATTTATGAGGTGTAGCGTGTGTTAGTTCCTTATGACGGCGTTCGACTGACTTCATCTTATTATTAAGATAATCAGCGTGTAAGGGACTATTAACATTTCCTTTTGTATCAATATAAGTAAAAACATACTGTTCATCAGATTGGATAATATTGAATTTTGCCAATTCCAATTTTTGTTGTTTTTTCCAAGCACAGAGTAAATCAGTTAGTTCAATAGGAATATGGAAAGTTGTCCTTTTATTTCCCTTAGTTGATTTTGGATTTTTATACTTGTCCAAGGCTTTCACTAACTGAATTTCTTGTTTCTTTAGGTTAATGTGTTTCCATTGCAAAGCGTAACTTTCGGATTTCCTATCTCCTAAGAAAAAAGTTGTATAGAATAACACATAATCTTTGAATAGGAGCTTGTCGTTTTCTAAATCTTCTTCAAAAGCGGTGAACCATGCTTGAAGTTCTGATTGTGACAGATATAAATCTTCATCATTTTTACTCTCTTGTAGTTTAATTTTTTTAGTTGCCTTAATACGGCTAATTGTTTTAGAGAGACGATTAGTTTCGATATATTCCAATTCCTCAGCCCAATCAAAAATAGAATTAACGTAACTTCTAATGACTTTGAAGTTTGCATATTCTTCTGCCTTTTGTGTCAAAAGGTTCAAGATAACCTGTTTATTTTGATTGAGAAAATCAATGGAATAATTACCAAGCAAGGGTAGGATATGTTTTCTAAAGACAATTTCGGTACCGTCAATAGTAGCTTGTGAAGGTGGTTTTGTGGTAGATGTTGTTTGACCTGCTTTATAGGATTCCCACCAAACATTGTGATAAAAATCGGAAAAGAGGATTGAGCCATTTGTTTCCAATTTGGTTGATTCTCCGCTTAAAATTTTATCAATCTTGTTTTGTAATTCAAGTTCGTATTTTTTAGCCTCACTCCTTAATTTGAAACGTTTTTCAATCACTTTTTTATTAATTCCCAATGAGGATTTGACTTCTTCTGGGACATAGATACGTAAGCGATAAGTTCCGTTTTTAGTTTTTGTAATTGACATAGTATTCTCCTTTTTTGAATTGAGCTAGAAAAATACCGTGGCTTCATTATATCAGGCCACGGTTAGAATGCTACTGATTTTGTAACCAGTGATTAAGTTCGGCTCTATCAAATCGGACAGTTTTTCCAACTCGAATAACTGGTAACCCCTTTTTTATCCAAGAATCAAGCGTATTATTGGCAATTCCTAGATACTTACAAGTTTGTTGTTTGTTCAAGAAGGGACTTTCAATGTTGTTACTATCCAATTTATTTTTTATTTCGTTTTCTATAAGCTGGCTAATTAACAGTTGTAGCTGATGAATTTGTTCGTCTGGTAAAATCACTTGCATAGTCTTTTTTGTCCTTTCATGATATAATGTTAGCGATTATTATTTCTAAGGCGATTTGTTTACGGCAAGTCGTCTTTTTGTATGCCCCAAGTGTTGGAGCTCTGGTGTTCACGGACATATTGTTCAATCTCCTTTTCATCGCTGTTAGTAAATTTCGATAATCCCAACTTTAAGAGGTCTTGGAGAAATTGGTCTGCTCTTTCAAGTGTGGTTGCCTCATATTTAGCCACATAGAGTTTGGCTAAAGTCTTTGAGACCTGTTTTTCCGTCCATTGTTCTGACTGTCTAAGCGTTGGCTTGGTACGTTCAATACTCAAGCGAGTTTTGGTTTCCGTCTGGAGGTAATCAAGCCACCATTTGACCGGCTGTCTTCTGCGCTTATTGGTGTCCTTGTCATTAGGTCTGACAAAGCGGTAGTGTCCGTTGATAGCTTCAAAGTAAATGGCTGTCAAAGGTTTTTTAAGGTATATTTGTTGAGCAATGATATTAGCTTTGCCTTGCCAACAACGTAGCTCTGCTCTGACCCAAGAATGGGTCTCATCAGTGACTTTACCTTTTCCTTTTTGTTCCATGAGTTTGTTATAAACACACCATTGTTGACTTCCTCGTGCGCCTATGGTGACCGTCTCACCAACTCGTTCGCCCGTTTCAAGAATTGAACGCTCGTGATAGTCCATATATTGTGCTCTCGTGATACACAAGCCCCGTTTACAATAGGCATAGAGGGTTTGAACGGATAATGCTTTATCGTAGATGTCATTAGCTATATCTATTCGGGTAAAGTTGACCTGATAGCGGTACAGGCGTGTGACCAGAGCTACCCAGTTATTAACGTTACCTGCCATAAATTCCTCATATTGACGACAACCTTTTCCTTTAAGTTCCAGATAGACCCCCATGTTATCTAAGACTTGGTTAAAGTAAACCTTGATGTCTGAACAAGCATAATGGCGTTGATACTTGTTTATTCCCCAAGCATTAAGCGCAAACTTATCTTGGGGAATGAGCAGTATTTCTTCCAAAACTTCCTCTGGTGGAACATCTTTAACAGTGACAGCGAAGTAGTCAATCCTCACGCTGTTGTCCATGTTTAATTACCAAAGATTTTAAGGTCGTTTGCCACTAGTTTTACGCCAGACCAGTTACTACGAGTCATGTTCCACATGAGACGGACTTGAGGATTGACGAGTTCAACGGTCTTATCAAGCAACCCGTCATTTTCTGCTAGTTTTGTGATTTTGTCGAGGTTGTCATGAATTTCAAGCGTAATCGCTTTGAGTTCCTCAATGGCAATGTTCATTTCTTTTAACACTTTGATTTTATCCGCATCTTGAACGCTACAAACTAGTTTGGATGGTTCGTCTGTTCGGACTTGTTCGCCATTTACTTCTTGATACTTATAACTCATACGAGCAGAAAGTACCACTACTTTTTTAGGAAGCATGAATTGACTTTTATCAAGGTTCAATTCGCCAAGTTTAAGTGTTGTGTCAGTTAGTGTTAAGTTTGTCATCGTATACTCCTTTGTGTTTTTTAAAGTAGTTATCTTTTCTAAACGTACGCAGAATTAGCTTTGAACCCTACTCTCCCAAGGGATTTCAGCGAAAACTTCAACTGATTGGCTTTAACCCCAGACGTCTCAAGGAGTTAGCCCTACTTTCGTGTACGTTCGTACCCCCTATTAGTAGTGGGGCACTTATTTTAGTGGCAAGTCTCGCCCGTTTCGAGCCCCTACCGCCTTGTGGGCTACCGTGTTGACCACTCGCCCACGGCGTTGGTGCTGTACCGTGCTCACTTGCCAAAGAGTGTTCGCTTCTTAGGGTGTTCTAAGACCTCTATGCGCTTTTCCAGTGCGGTTTGGCGCAAGGTTAGAACTTGATTATCTCTGGTTAGTCTCTCAACCTGATTGTTCAGTTGAGACACTTGAACAGATAGTCCCTGTACTTGTTTAGTCAAAGGAACAGGTGAGGCACGGGTTAGCGGATAGACTTTGAGAATGGCTTTCTCTAGTCCCAGACTGCCTTTTAAATGGGCGACCTGTTGCAACTGCTCAATGTCACTATCAGTAAAGAGGGTAACCTTACTGTAAGAACGTTTGCCTGTTCGTACTCGGCTTTCTTCAAAGGCATGTCCTGTTAAGCGTTCAATCTTTAAGCGCCATTTCTTTAAGGTTGAGACGGAGTTCAAACCATTAACCAATTTAACCGTTTGGGGATAATCGTAAAAGTGTGTCATTTTAGCCTCCTTCCATTTACTCTCAAGGTAAAATATTATATAATCAAGAGGTAAATAATTATTTTACCTATCGATTATTTTCATTATACAAAACATATTTTTACTAGTCAACTAAAAAGTAAAAACAAATTTTACCTAAATAGAAAGTGTGAAATCCAATGCCAGCTTTATATAACTATGCCAATGTCTTACGAGCGGGGGAGCTTGATATTAAATCTGCCCGGTTAAAAGCAGGAATGACCCAAAAAGAATTGGGAAAACTTCTGGGTGTGACCAAACAAACAATTATTAACTATGAAAAAGGCACTACCGAACCAAGTTGGGAGCGCCTAGAAGATATTGCGAAAGCCTTAAAAATAGATGTTGACGAACTCTTTCCTTATAGTGAGCTTGGTGAAAAGAAAGGGGATTTAAAGTGGGCAGAACATCTAGAACGTTTAGCCAACGATTGGCATTATGCTCGCACAGCGGAGGAAGAATTACTCTTACAAAGTCTTTTGGACTATGCAGAATTTCAAAAAGAAGTGGAGCAGAAGACCTACACCACAGAACAGCTTAATCAAGCATTGGAACTGGAAAACACTAACACCATGTCTGATGAAGATAAAATAGGGCTTATCACTCTTAAATATGAAAAGGACATTCAGAAAAAAACTGATAATCTGATTGCACTCTACAAAGACCAATCAGAAAAAGAGCTTGATGTTATTCGATTTGAAAATACAGATTTATAAAAGGGCTAATTCTGAAATAATTTATAGAATCTTAAATTAGAATTTATAATACATCGTCTAATCAGACAAAAATATTTTAAGCAAGCAAAAATCCTAGAAATGTTGATTTTATAGGATTTATTTGAGTCGTCTTACTTAACTCCACGACTGCTTATCATTTTAAATGACTGAAAAATGCCCATTTCTATAACAACAGCAGTATAATTGTTAATCGGAAGTAAGTCCAATTTTTCAAAGTAATTTCGAATAGTTTCAGCGGTACATTCTTCAAATGGAAATTCATTGCTATGAGGGAGAATGTATTTGTCCCATAGACCGAGACCAGTATAATCTTTGAGTTCAGTTGCAACATTAGGGTTGTCAAGTAAAGAGCTATACTCAATGTTTTTAGACGTAATAATAGCACCAGCATATTCCTCTATATAAATCATTTCTTCTGTTATCCTTTGTTTGACGATTTTGATTAATCCCTTCTTTTTTAGTTCCTTTCGGATAAATGTGGTGTTTATCTGAGTCTAACATAGATGGCTTTTTGTATCTAACTTAATTTTATAAATTGGGCATACAAAAAGCCCCGCAATATCTGAATGAGATCCACCCACTACTGAAATTATAGAGTCAGAAAAAAATATTCTTAGCAACAAGAAGAATTTTGACTAGTAATGAGCCAAATTAGTTAAATATGGTAGCTTAAATGAAGATTAGTAATTTTTAATAAATTGTTGACAAATTCTTAAGTAATGATAAAATATAGGAAAGCAAAAGTTAATCCGATTAACTTTTATTTTTGGACTCAAGTTAATTCGATTAACTTAAACTTTTGCTTTTAACCTTAAATTAAATAGATCTATCTAAGGAGGAAGTTATTATGTACGAGCCAATTGCTATCATTGGATACGGAGTTCTATATCCACCAAATTCAGATAATGTACAAAACTTTTGGAAAAACATTAAGAACGGAGTTCAAGGGATTAGAGAAGTAACTAACGAAGTTTGGAATGTGAATGATTATTATAATGAAGATGAAAATGTTCCTGATAAAACTTACTGCAAAAATAGTGCATATCTTGATAATACGGGTTCATTAATGGATTATATTTCCAAGTTCAATTTAGATGATGGAAAAATATTGTCTTTGAATAGAACTAAAAAAATGGTTTTGTACACTATTTTACAAGCAATCGATGAAGCTAATCTTAATATAAATGAATTAAGAGATTCATCATTAATTATAGGGAATATGCTCGGCGATTTAGATATAAGTGATTACATGTTATATAAATTTGGAAAGAATTATTTAAATGAAGTCGAGAAAAGTTCTTTAGTTCAAAGGGGAAGTCTAGAAAAAATAACAGATAAATTTGGTAGTAGACTGTATGAAGAATTAGATTTAGAAGATAGAAATATAGATGGTATGTTTCCTAGTAGCCTTGTTACAGATATCACTGATTTTCTTGGAATTAATCAACTCTCTTTTGTAGTTGATGGTGCTTGTTCAGGAAGTTTAATAGCGATAGATGAGGCGATTAAATTATTACATAATAAAGTTTCTAAGTTTGCTATAGTAACAGGCGCCTTAGGAAACATGGGTGTAACAGGAAATGTAGCCTTTTCTAAAATTGGTGGATTGTCTCATTCTAAATCGAAGCCTTTGGACAAAGAGAATGATGGGCTTACACCGGGTGAAGGAGCAGGTACAATAATTATTAAAAGAATTTCTGAAGCAATTAAAGATAATAACAAAATACTTGGTATTATAAGTGGTAGCGGAGTCTCCAGTGATGGTAGTGGACAATCTATCTATGCCCCAAGTACTTCTGGCCAATATTTGGCAATGAAGAAGTCTTTAAACAGAGCAAACTTAACTATCAATGATATTGACTATGTAGAAATGCATGCCACAGGTACTCCAGTTGGAGATGATGTTGAGTTAGAGTCAATAGTTAAATTATGTGTGGAAGAAAATCTGAAACATAAAATAAAAATTGGATCTTTGAAGTCACAAATCGGACATTCATTTTCTGCTGCTGGAATGGCTAACTTGATTAAAGTGTTGAAGGGAATGGAAAATAATCAATATCCACCAACCTATAATTTTACAGAGCTATCAGATAAATCAAAAAATATTGTAAAAGATTATCTAGAAGTTAATGTAAAAAATACACCATGGGAACGGAGAAATTCAGGACCTAGGCGTGCATTAATTAACGCATTTGGATTTGGTGGTATCAATGGAAATATTCTTGTTGAGGAGTATCTTCCAAGTTTTCATAATAAACAAGCTTTTGATTTTCATAGTAATAATGGAAATAGTGACTTTTCAATTGTTGGAATTGGAGTTTTTGATGAAAATAAGAAAACGTTAAAAGATATACTTAATAAAACGGAACATGATCAACCATTCCAATTTCCGTTTATTAAGTATAAAATCCCACCTAAGATTCTGAATAAAATTGACTATGCTCAACAAATATCATTAATTGCTGCTACTGAGGCAATTGGTAATAAATTGGATGGTAGTGATAAGAGTAGGGTGGGAGTATATGTAGGTTCCACAATGGGGCTTACAAATGCTTACCATTCTGATATTAGAATCAGAAGTGTGGAATATACTAAAATCCTAAAAGATATATTAGATAAAGAAAATATTACTATATCTAATTCAGAATTGAATGAGATTGAGTCTAATTTTAAAGGTAAATTTGAGTCTATTGAGGAAGATAGCTTACCAGGCTTTATGGACAATATTGTAGCAAGTAGAGTATCGAATTATCATAATATTCAAGGTACTAATGCTGTTTATGATCATGGAATGGACTCGTTTTCAGTTGCCTTAAACCAAGGAATTCTTAGCTTGCAGAATGGAGAAAACGACATCATAATCGTAGGTGCTGTTAATGGTAACGTAATGGATGAATATGTTGAAGTATTTCGAAATTACAGCAAGTCTCTATCTTTTGAAACAGAGATAAAATCGGGTGCCTGCTTTTACGTTGTTAAACGAAGTGAGGATGTTAATGAGGATGATACTGTTTTAGGAACGTTTTCAAAAAGTGCTAACACCAAATTTTCAATTAAAGCTAAGAGTTATGATTATTTAGGAGCTAGTGAAGCGTTTGAATTACTAAATCGTCTTCAAAATAATTGTGAAAAATTATTTGACGAAAAAGTTGATACTGAAGAGTCTAAACTTTTAAAGTTGAATTTAACATATCAATTATTAAAAACAATTGATGTTAATTCAATGTCATGCGATAACCCAGTCGGATTAACTTTTGAAGAATCTGACTTATCCATCATATATAATGATGTTGAAGATTTAAAAAAGAAACTAAAATTAGCTAAGAAGGTGTTGTTGAATGAGTAATAAAATGATTAAAAATACAGAATTTGAAAAAGAAATTGAACAAATGACAAAGCAAATAATTCAAGGGCAAGAGTCTGGAAATTATGTGTTTGAACCTAATTTTTCATCTGCTCAAAGGGGGACTTCTACAATTGATGATAGAAAAGTAGTAATGCTGACATCTAACAACTATCTGGATTTAGCTACTCATCCAGCTATTATTGAGGCAGCTCAGAATGCATTAATTCAATACGGAACAGGAACATGTGGTGCAAGATTACACAATGGTACGACAGATTTGCATACAAAGCTAGAGAAAGCTTGTGCCGATTTTTTTGGAACTGAGGCGGCTGTAATTTTGAGTGCTGGATATTTAGCAAATTTAGCTGCTATTTCAGCAATTGCTGATGAGGATACAGTAATAATTACTGACCAATATAATCATATGAGTATAGTGGATGGAATGAGTTTATCAAATGCACAGCTAAGAATTTTTAAACATAATGATATGGATAAACTTGAGTATATATTAGAAAATAGTAAAAATTTCAAGAAGAAACTTATTATTGTAGAAGGTGTTTATTCCATGGAAGGAGATATGGCACCATTAGAGAGGATAACTGATTTAGCAGAAAAATATAATGCTAGTATTCTAGTTGATGAAGCTCATTCTTTTGGATTTGTTGGTGAAAAAGGACAGGGGGTTGCTGAATTAAAAGGAGTAGGAGAGAAAATACATTTGAGAATGACCACTTTCAGTAAGTCTCTAGCTAATGTTGGTGGTTGTATTGCAACGGATAAAAAAACAGCACTATATATAAAGCATAAGGCTCATCAGTACATTTTTAATGCCAGTATGCCCCCTTCCACAGTTGCTGGTACTCTAGAAGCATTAAAGGTTATGCAACAGGAAACATGGAGACGAGATAAATTATGGGAAAACACTTTACGCTTTAGAAGAGGAATTAAAAAGATGGGGTTAGATACTATGGGAAGTACTTCTCCAGTTGTTCCAATATATGTTGGTGATGATGAAATTAATATGTTAATCACTAAAGATTTATTGTCCGAGGGAGTATATATTGCAACTGCTGTTTTTCCATCAGTACCGCATAATGAAAGTAGATTACGTGCGACAATAACTGCTTCTTTGAGTAATGAAGAAATTGATTTTGCTCTAGGTAAAATTGAAGATATTTTTAAAAAGTATAATTTAATAAATTAGAGGAATAGTATGAAAAATAGAATAAGATTTAATCAAGTGAATCTCTTAGAAAACAATGGAATTTATATAAAAAAATCTAATGATGGTAAAACTGCGATAATCTTTCCAGGACACGGATCACAATACGTAAATATGCTATCTGATCTGAGGGGTAGAAATAAAATTGTTGATGAAACACTTGCAGAAGCAGAGAATTATTATAAGGGTATTACTGGTGATTCGTTTCTAGAACATTTAATGACATCAGATATTAATACTGTATCCGAAATTATGCAACCTGCAATTATCATAGCGAATGAAGTGTTCTTTAGGATTGCAATTCAAGAATTTAAAGTAAAACCTCACATTTTGTTGGGGCATAGCCTTGGAGAAATATCAGCCTTATTAGCTTCAGGTGTCATTAGTTTTAAAGATGCTATAAAAATTTCGTATAGTAGAGCGAAAAGTTTAGAATATTTAGACACTTCTTCTCAAGGGTTAATGCTTTCACTTAAATTAAATAATAATAAAGACGAAGTATTAATTAATACGTATCTTGAAAATCACAATAACTTAGAGCTAGCAATTGTGAATTCAAAATTTTAAAAAGTTGTTTCAGGAGCTAAAGAATCAATATTGCGACTGGAAAAATATTGTCAAAAAGTTGACATTGTTGCAAAAATTTTACCAGTTCCATACCCGTTTCATTCCAAATTATTACGGCCAATTAAGCATCAATATGAGAAAGTTATTAAAGATATTGAGTTTAATTTACCAAAGATTCCAGTTTATTCAACTATTTTAACACGTCTATATGAGGATAGAGATATTGCTAATCTGGTTGAAATTTTAGGTGAACAGCTTATTACACCATTTAATTTCAGAGAAATTATTGAAGTTCTATACAACACTTATAATGTTAAGTTGTACTTAGAGTGTGGTGCTAATCAAATTATGACAAATTTAATTAATGAGATTTTATCTGATAAAGAACATTGTAGTATTAATATGAATTCCAAGAAAGAAAATGATATTGTCGCCTTGGAAAAATCAAAATTGAGGTTAGATATGATTAAGACAGAAGTGAATACTAAAAAAGTTACAAAAGTAATTAATAAACTCACAGGCTATCCAATTGAGCTTATAGATAAAATTATTCAATCAGGGAACTCAATAGAGGATTATGGTTTGGAATTTGCTTTACCAAAACAGATGCAGGAGAAAATTGTTCAAGAATTTAATGAGAGCACTGGTACTGGCTCTACTTATTCAACATTTAATTCACTTATACTGGAGCAAAAATCACATGATGGTGAGCCAAATAATGATTTAGTAGAAGTAAATACAGATACGACAACAGATGAACCATTAAGTAAGGTGGAGATTAGTAAAGTTGTTAAAAGTTTTATTACTGATAAGACAGGCTATCCAGAAGAGCTACTTGAGGATGAAGCCGATTTAGAGGCAGATTTGGGTATTGACTCGGTTAAGCAATCGGAAATTATGGCTAAGGTAAGAACTGAGTTTAAACTTAGTGATATCGTAGATAGCGAAGAAAGTGTACCTCATACAATTTCTGATATTGTAAGTTATATTAAGAGTAATCAATCTAATACTGTTCCATTGCTCAACTCATCTATTCCTATCTCTACAGATAAAAGTATTGTTAATATTCAGCCTGATGAATTTTATGAAATGTCTAGATATTCTGCAAGTACAATTGATATGGCAATAAATGATGAAGCATCATATCCTTTAGAAAATAGGAATATTTTGTTAATCGGAGATTCAAAAGATGGTGAACTTAGTAAATTAATGTTAGAAAGACTATCTGAAAGTAATAATAAGGTTGCTTTGATTTCACCATTAGAATTCGATTTTTCTAATAGTGAGGATATTAAAAATGTATTTCAAGAGAGAGTAAATCAATTAGGCTATGTTGATTGTATTATTAATCTTCAAGGATTAACGAATATTGTATCAATTAATAGTGATATGACTACAGAAGAATGGGAAAGCACAGTATTGAGCCTATATAATGGGTTATTCTATTCATCTAAGATTTCATATGAATTTTTAAAAAATCATACTAATTCTGCATACTTTGGGGTTACAAATATCGGAAAATATTTTGGAGTAGAAAATAATCAAAATGAAGTAATCAATCCATTGGGGGCCTTAGTTACAGGTTTTGTAAAAGCACTTGAAAAAGAATTGCGACCATTCAAAACAAAAGTTGTTGATATTGATGATTCTGATCACTTAACTAATGAAGAGATTTCAAATATATTATTGAGGGAATTTTCTTCAATTGGTAATTTAATTGAGATTGGTATAAAGAATAAAACTCGAAAGGGTATTGTTACGAAAACAATGGAAAATGTAGCTTTTGAGGAAAAATATTCGTTTTCCAGTAATGATGTAGTACTTGCAACTGGTGGGGGAAGAGGAATCACCTTTGAATGTGCCAAACAATTAGCTTTAAAAACAGGTGCAAAATTAATCCTAACAGGTCGTACTGATATTCCATCTATGGATGAGGATTATATTCAAATGACAGGTGTGGAATTTGATAGTTATAAATCTCGATTCATGATTCAACAGAAAAAATTGAATCCAAAATATTCTGCGCTAGATATTTTATTAAAATATGAAAAATTAAGAAACTCAAGGATACTAGCTAAAAATATTGAATCACTAAAAAATCTCAATATCAATTTTGAATACATAAAATGTGATTTTGCTAGTGAAAAAGATGTAATTCGGCTTAAAAAATATTTAAATGAAAATAATATTCAAATTAGTGGAATTATAAATGGAGCCGGTTTACCATCTTTTGGGAAAGTTAATGCTAAAAATGAAAATGCAGCTCTCAATGTTGTAAAAGTAAAAGCTAATGCAACGTTTTTATTATATAAATACTTTATTCAATACGGATTAGTAAAATTTATTATCCATATGGGCTCAATTAGTGGACGATTTGGTATGGATGGACAAGTGGATTATTCAGCAGCAGCAGATTTTTTAGTGAAAATGTCTGACAACATTAACAGTTTATCTCAAACTAAGAGTGTTGTAATTGGCTGGCCAGCTTGGGATGAAGTTGGAATGGCAACTAATGATGACGTTCAAAAAGTTCAAAAATATGAAAGAGGTCTTTCTTATATCTCGGTTTCTGAAGGAACTCAACGATTCCTAGAGGAAATATTTCTTTATAAGGGAACAAATGAAGTGTTACTTTTTCATAATTTAGGAACTAAAAATATGCCGTTAGGACAACTTGATTATACCAATGATATAGTTGGGTTTTCTGAAGTGATATCAAAGGATGGCAGGGTGTGTAATCGAGAAGAATATCCTATGATTGACTCAGTCAAATATATAGATGAAAATAAAATTATAGCAAAGAGAAAATTATCAATAGATTATGATGAACATTTAAAGGAACATATTGTGAAAGGTACAAGTGTTTTGGCTGGTGTTTATCATGTTGAAGCAGCAGCGGAATTAGCTGATTTATATTTGAATAATTTTGGAATGAAAGAATATAAAGTGGCCGAAATTTCTGAATTTGAGTTTGAAAAATTTATTAAAGTATATGAGGATAGAGAGGTAGAACTGACTTTAACTGGTGAGATATTATTAAAAAGTGACAATCAATTAGTTATGAAAGTTACACTTTCTTCTGATTTTGTAAACAGTAAAGGTGTAGTTTTGCAGAAAAATATTATTCATTCATCGGGTATTATTGAAATGAATAATTTATTAACTACAGAATCTGTTGAAAGGTACAGAGATATGCTGGGTAAATATAATAGTATCCAGATAAAAAAACATTTAAATATGGATAAATATTATTTGAAAGGAGCAGATAATATATTTTTTGGACCTAACTTTAGAAATATTAGTAATGTGAGAGTGGATAACAGTAAAAAAATATCTATTGGCGATATTAATGTAACTGATGAAAGTAAGGTATTTAATTTTATCAATAATATTGATTCTAAAATTAATCCAATTTTAATTGATAATGTTGGAAGGCTTATGCTATTAAATGAATTTTATCAAAATGGTAATACAGTTGTTCCAACCTTTATTTCTAAAACAATTTCCTTGGAGAGTTTTAATATTGGTGAAAAGGTGAAAGCCTATGTTGAAAAAGTTGCTGAAAATGGTGACGAGGTGATTTATGATGCTTTTGTATTTAATGAGTCAAAATTATTATTAATTATTGAACAAATGCACTTAACTAAGGTTGGACAAACTTCTGATTATGAAATTGAAATTTAAAATAAAGTTTTTTAAAGATCCAGGTATTTATATTCAAAATATCGATGATTATACTGATTTTGACTTTAAATTGTTTAAAAATTATCTATCAAGAAATGAATTAAAAAAAATAAATAGAATACGTATATTAGAAAAACAGTATTTAAAAATATTATCAAGATTTATGATTAAAAATATTGTAAAAAATGATTTTGGTAGCGATGAATTAAATTGTTTTGAAGTTCTTAATAATATGGGAGATATAGGCCAACCTGTTCTTTTTTATAAAAACAAAGTTACTAGTATGAGTGTAAGTATGTCCTATTCATCCCCATTAGTAGCAGTAGAAGTGTATGAAAAACAGGAAGGTGGAAGCATTGGTATAGATATTGAAAAAATATTTAAAAATATCTCAAGTGAATTTTTAGAATATTGCTTTACTTCGAAAGAATTAGAATCTATATCAAAAATTTTTAAACAAACTACATTTGAATGTAGTTGTACCATGTTGTGGTGTATAAAAGAATCAGTGGGAAAGCTTTTTTCAATAGGCTTATCTGGTAATCCTAAAAAAATAGAGATATTATTTAAAAATTTAAATGAATTAGAAGTAGTTATTCATTCAAATAAACTAGGGGCTTGTGTTTATAGAGAACCTCTAAGTTTAAATGTTGATTTTTTAGATGGATATTGCATTTGTAGTGCGAAGATACGAGGAGGTATAGATAATGACATCAATTATATCAGTAAAAAATTTAAAGAAGACTTATCAACAAAGGACAGTTGTTGATAACCTCAGTTTTGATGTAGAAGAAGGTAGTCTATTTTCCTTTTTGGGACCCAATGGAGCCGGTAAATCAACAACAATCAACATTATTTGTACAGTATTAAAATCCTCTAGTGGAGAAGTTTTTATTGATGGATTAGATGTCAGAAAACATAGTCAAGACATTAGAAAAAAAATTGGGGTAGTCTACCAACATAATGTTTTGGATAATTTACTGACGGTTTCGGAAAACTTGAGATTTAGAGCTAGTTTATATGGAATCATAGGTAATGAGTTTGAAAATCGCTTAGAAGAAGTAGCTAATCAATTAGATTTTAAAAACTATTTGAATCAACCTTTTCATACTTTGTCAGGTGGGCAAAAAAGGCGAGTTGAAATAGCTCGAGCAATATTTCATGAACCTAAAATTTTATTGCTTGATGAGCCAACGACTGGTTTGGACCCTGAGTCAAGGAAAACTGTCTGGGAGATTATTGGGACATTGAAAAATAATTTTGGAATGACTATCTTTTTAACGACCCATTATCTTGAAGAAGCGAGAAATTCTGATTTAATCACAGTTATTAATCAAGGTAGAATTGTTGCAACAGGAACGGCTATTGCTCTTCAGAAAAAGTATTCTTGTGACCGATTATTTTTATATCCTTATAAAGAAACAATGGAGCAATTAATAACTAGTGTCAAAAATGTACCATTGTCTTACAAAATATCCGACGATCATTTAATTATTGAGGATCCAAGCATTGGTAACGTAAGGGAAATATTGAAATATGATTCGTTGATAGATTCGTTTGAGTACTTTAAAGGAAATTTAGATGATGCATTTATCAATATTTTAAAACAAACGGGGGATAGTGTGTAATGATTAAAAGACATTTAAAGATTTATATCCGAGATAAGGGAACATTAATTTCCTCTCTTGTTGCTATTTTCGTTACAATAGGATTATATCTATTATTTTTAGGAAATTATCTAGAAAATACCATCGATCAGTCTATTGGAACTAATTCTGGGAATTTCTTGTTTGTTAATACTTGGGTGCTATCTGGAATTATTATCGTTAGTTCAGTTACTATTTCTTTAGGAGTATTTGGTGTTAAAGTTAAAGACTATGAAACAGGAATATATACCAGTTTTGCTGTTAGCCCAGTTAAGAAATTAGTAATTGTATTCAGTTATATTATAGCTGCTTGGCTGATGAGTCTTGTGATTACACTTGTTGTGTTATTGATTTGGACTCTAGTAATGGGGATGTTAGGTTATCAAATAATTACGGTTTCCACTATTCCACTACTTCTTATTTATATTACTCTAAATAGTTTATCGGCAACCAGTTTTACATTCTTTGTAGTGAATTTTGTTAAATCTGTAACTGCTTTTAGTTCGGTTTCAACTATATTAGGAACGCTAACAGGATTTTTAGCAGGAATCTATTTACCTATAGGAGCACTGCCTAGTTATGTTCAATATATTATGAAATTTTTCCCACCGACTTATGGTGTAGCACAGATTCGTAGTCTTTTAACCAAAGAACCTTTGAAGGCTATTACGAAAGGTGATAGTTCGTCTACTGTTGAGCAACTTAAACTAGATATGGGGATTCATGTAAAAATTTTCAATCACGTATTAAAAAATTATGAGATAATTTATTTACTGTTGTTTGTTATAGTGCTATTTATTCTATTATCTGGTTATCAATTAAGGGAGAGAAAAAATGAATGAAAAAAATAAATTTCATCATGGTGATTTAAAAAATGAAATTATTAAGCAAGGTCTAAAAATTATATATGATAAAGGATTCCAATCTGTTGAACTAAAAGATATTTCAAAGGCTTGTCATGTAAGTACTCCATCTATTTATAGGCATTTTGATGGAAAGAGTGATTTGATGGATAAACTACTTATTGAAGTGTCGCATATTTTTTATAATTTTTTAAAGAAAGAATGTCATCACTCTTATGAAGATGCTGAAGAAGATTTGATAAATATGGGAGTGAGATTTTTACAATTTTCTCAGGACTATCCTCACTATTTTGAGTTTTTATTTTATAGCAAGTTTGAACGTCATGTACAATTAGGAACAGATATCCAGATTGATTATAATGATGAAAACAATAGCTTCAATCTATTTAAAGAAGTTGTAATTCATTATTTCAATAATAATGGGATTAAGCAGGACCACAATAGGCACATTGTTAATCTTTGGTCCTATATTAGTGGTTTATCTATTATTGCTGGTAGTATTGATAGTGAGAATAAAAATATAATTTTAAGAAATTATATTCAAGGCATGATTAAATCATATACTCTTGGAATTAAGCAGGAATATGGTATTTGATAGGACAACTATTGTTATTTATTCCTATTTATATAAGAAAAAGTGATTTGGTAAAAACTCCAATATTATTAAATTAATCCCCCTTATTTAGGAGATTATGTGAAACGAAATACAGCACAGCTCAAAGGAAATTTGATTCAAGCAGGAATAGAACAAATCTGCCAACATGGCATAGATAATCTATCACTAAGGACCGTCTTACAAAAAAGTCGTATTACACACGGTGCTCCCTATAAACACTTTGGCAGTAAAGATGGTATCTCAGAATTGTCCTATCACGTCTTTCTGATTTTTGGGCCAATGAGATTTTCGTTGGCATCACGTCATTCACATCAGCGAGAGATGAATTGAGTCAAATGGGATTTAACTTTGTTTTAGCTACACAGAAGAATCCTTATGTCTTTGAAAGCTCTTTTTATTAAATCGCCCTTTAAATACATGGAGCTTTCTGGAGATACTATTTTAGTAGAAAAAGACTTACTTGGTTTTGATTCTTTTAAACGTGTTGTTCTAGCACTAAGAGAGGAGAAAGGCTTCCATAATAGTGAAGCTGATACTCTCTTTCACTTTTGTAGTTTTATCTCAGGCTTGGCTATTCTATCAAAAAAGTTCTATCGGAACGAATTTTTCACAAGCATCTCTTCGATTATTACTCGGAGAGATGCTTGATATTTACATTAAAGGAGAAAACGCATGAATATATTAATTATCACGGCCCATCCTAACCCACAAAGTTTCAACTCATTCATCCTTAAACAAGTACGAGAAAACATTGATAAGTCCCATAAACTTCAAGTACTTGACCTTTATGCTGAAGGATTTGATCCCACTTTGCGTTTTGATGAGAAACATCGAAGACGTGATTTAGTCTCTAATCCTAAAACTGCTAAATACCGTGATTTGGTGACTTGGGCAGACCAATTTATTTTCATCTTTCCTATTTGGTGGTCAGGGATGCCAGCGATGCTCAAGGGTTTTATGGATTGTGTCTTTGTCGCTGGATTTGCTTATCACAACACTAAGACTGGCTTAAAAGGCCATTTAAAAGGTAAGGCATGGATTATTACTACCCACAATACGCCATCTTTTATTACACTATTTTCTCAAGACTATGGTAAGGTCCTTAAAAATCAGATTTTAAAAGCCTGTGGTATTTCACCAGTCACCATCAGTCGAATTGCTGGTGTTGAAACAATTTCTGATCAGAAGCGACAAAAGGCCTTGGATAAGATTATCCTGAAAGCAAAAAATCTATAAATTATTAGAATACAATAGTGGTGTGAATTTTTAGTATTTAATAGCTCAATTCAATGCTTTTTAGGGTAAAATTCACACCATTCCGACGAAATTAGTTGAAATTGATTGAAAGTGTGCTTTCAGAAAATCGTGGAAATAATTGATATTAAAGGCTTTTGAAATTTATTCAAGCAAAAGTTGTTCAAACCAGGTCTTAAGAAAGCTCGTAAAGCTAGCCAGTTCTCTAAACGTTAAGAACAGCTTTATATCAATATTTCAAAGCACCCAAGGGCTTGCCCTATGGGTGCTTTTTTGTATGGATTTCTGAAAAAAGTTCTAAATCTCACTTGAAATTTGTCTTCATCTTGAAAATTTCACAACAATGTGATATATTTATAACATACAAGGTGTGATATATTTATAACATTTTAAAAAGAGGTGGCAAAGATGAAAATGTCGAAGAACTTAAAGATAATTCTTTATATCGCTAGCGTGCTTATTGTTGTATGTTTAGTATTATTGCTGGGGAATCACCTACCGATTCTAGCGAAAGGTGCTATTATGACGACGGCTTGGCTTCCTTCGTATTTGGTTTGTACGATGATATCGGTCCTCTCAAAATCAACCTATCAAAAGAAAGAGAAAAACAGGTTTGGGATTACTGCAAAATTATATACAGTGCTTGTATTTCTCTCGTCATCAATCTATACTATTGGAGTTTGGCTTCTAACTCCTGGTTCTTTGATTAAGAATATAATGTTAGGAATTGGATTAAGTGTTCAATTGTTATTAATGTTTTACTTCTTATTCAAGAGAATTAATGAAGAACCCGATGAACGATTTTATAGAAATATTGCAAAGTCCTCTTCCATTTTGTTTACAATAGCAATCTTTATATTATTGGGAATTGCAACATTGATAGCTGTTTGTAAAGTTTTCGTTTTGAATGCTGGATTTCTTTATATTTTGGTGGCTTTTTTACTCTTATTATTTGCCATTACTTACTTTATCACTGAAAAAAGGGGATGAAATATGGCGAAAGAAAGTAAAATAAAGACTAACTTGAAAGAAGTAAGGGAAGCTTATGGTATGACTCAACAAGATTTAGCAGATCAAGTAGGAATACGGAGAGAAACGATTGTTCACTTGGAAAATAACCGCTACAACCCTTCGTTGGAAATGGCTTTAAAAATAGCGCAAGTCTTTAATAAACAAGTGGAAGAACTATTTCGTCTGAAATAAGAGAAGTAAAACAATTCAATTGATTCGTATACAAGCTCTAGAGACTTGTTATTCAGGTGGCGCAGGGCTAGTAATAACGTAATGATTTTCAAGGGACTTTTCTTAAAAAAATTAGTTATAAAGCTCTCGAAAATTAAGATAAGAGTTTATTTTTCAAGAATTTTAACCGATGAAAACGGATTCTTTGCTTGATTTCATTTAGGTTATCTAATTTTAGTTTAATATATATCGTATTTTGGAATTTGTATATTATGTAGTTATCATACAAAAATTTAAAAAGTGATTGAATATATTTATTTGAAAGATGATATTGTTCTAAACTTCAAACTTGTTGAAATCAAGCGGATCTTTATGTCTGATAAAAATCATTTGAATGTTTGAAACAAAAGTTTTCATAATTAAGGGTGTATATTTTACAAATTATGCTTTTATATATAGATGATCTTTTGTATTTTAAACTTAGGGTAAGATATAACAAATTGCTCAAAATAACACTAAAATTAAAAATGGTTAATCATTACTATTTGTTAGTATGCACTAAAACCCCATTGTTTTCACGAATTGTAGGATATATTAAAAATTTAAAAAAGTTTTTAAAAATTGTTGACATATCTCTAAATAGTGTTATAATCTATAAATGTCAGGGAGGTCCTGATACTAAATATATAATAATCCATTAGAGGAGAAACAATTATGAAAAAAGTATTGCTTACATCAGCTGCAGTTCTTGCAGTATTCGCTTCATCAGCAGCAGTTTTCGCTAACGACGGTAACGTTCACACTGGAAACCTTGATAACAAAACTGAAGCAACAGGTAGCGACTTCTTCACAAACAACGAAGGTGGTCTTACTCAAGCTGCTAAAGACGGTCTTAACAACGTTGATGCAGATTCAACTAAACAAAAATTTGAAGATGCTGGTGAACACATCGAACCAAAACGTGATGCTAACGGAAACATCATCAAAGATGAGTTTGTAGTTACTGATAAAGCTAACGCTAACAAAGACGCTAAAGAAGAAGCTAAAGCTGTTAAAGCTGCAGAAAAGAAAGCTCCAGCAGCTAAAGCTGAAGCTAAAGCTCTTCCAAACACAGCAGCTGTTAAATAATTAACTGCTATTGCTAAAAAGAATATCACTGGGGCTAGAGCTTCGGTGATATTTTTCTATGGATAAAGAAAAGGATTTGACATTTCATGAGTAATCATAATCGTAAATCTACTGGATCTCGCAAAAAACTGATTGCTGGGATTTCGGCCTTAGTCATTGCTGCTTTGGCTATCTTCCTTGGCTTCCAGTTTATGTCTCCGACAGCATCGTCCTCTAATGGTGTTAAGAGTGTTTTAACGACTAAAAAAGCAAACACTTATAAAGTTTCAGATGAGGAGAAAGCCTACCTCAAAAATAAATTTGATGGTCTTGAGGCGACAAACCCTGATACTATCGCTTATGTCTATGCACCAGGGACTAAATTGGATGAGCCAGTTGTTCAAACAACGGACAATTCAACCTACTTAGATAAAACATTTGATGGAGGAAACGTTCCATATTTGGGAACGGTCTTCATGGATACAGATAATAAGAAAGATTTCAGCGATCGTTTGACTTGGCTCTTCGGCCATGCTCGAGGAAGTAAGGTTGCTGATAGTCGTATGTTCAACGATGTTAACTACTATAGTGATCAGTCGTTCTTTGATAAACACAAATATGTTGTTATTGAGACGCCTCAACGTAAGTATTATTATGAAGCGCTTGCTATGGTAATTGTGCCTGAAGACACAGCTTTCTATCGTACATCATTTGAAAGCGATAAAGACTTTAAACAACAGTTGGATATCATTTATGATCAAGCAAGTGTTAAAAACAAGGATTTGAAGGTTAGTGCTTCAGATAAATACCTCGTTCTTTCGACTTGTCGTGAGGAAGATGAAACGATTCGTGCTAATCTCTACTTGCGTCAAATTCCAGACTCTGAAATGTCTGATTTTGTAGCTAAACATGGTAAAGATTTGGAATACACACCAACACGCTAATTATTAACCAAACTCTACTTCGTATGAAGTAGAGTTTTTATCTTGTCTAAGAAAACTGATGTTTTCAACCGTCGTGGAATTGAGATGTAACCGTTTATTAATCTTTTTTATCATCAATGGATAAGTTTTTTTGGTACACTAGAAGTATGAAAAAGGAGAGTATTATGAAACAGAGCCAGGCTAAAAAGCGTGACAATGCGATGACTAATAAGATTTTGATGGGGTTGATTGCTCTCGTCTTAGGTTTGCTTTTTCTTGAGATTTTAATTGTTCATAGTAAGAACGAACAGCAAAAGAATGCCTCAAACCAGGTACAGACAGCACGTATCATGGCTAATGGGGACTTGCTCTATCATGACGGTCTCTATATGAGTGCCCTGCAGGCAGATGGCAGCTATGATTTCACGGAGAATTTTACTTATGTGAAGCCGTGGTTAAAGCAGGCTGATTTGGTTTTGGGTGATTTCGAGGGAACGATTAATCCTGATTATCCTTTGTCAGGCTATCCTCTGTTTAATGCTCCTCAATCAGTGACAGCAGCTATTAAGGATGCTGGTTATGATGTTATGGATTTGGCCCATAATCATATCTTGGATTCTGGTTTAGAGGGAGCTTTTACAACGGCTGATGCTTTTAAGAAAGTGGGAATTGATCCTATTGGTGTTTACGAAAAGCCGGTGCGAGACAAGGCGCCACTCCTCATCAAGAATGTTAATGGCATCAAAGTTGCAATACTTTCCTATGCTTATGGTTACAATGGTTTAGAGTCGAACTTGACGGATAAAGAGGTTGCAGACCACTTATCGAATTTGGATGAAAAACGTATGAAAGCCGAGATTCAGCGTGCCGAAAAAGAAGCGGATATCACGGTTATCATGCCTCAGATGGGTGTTGAATATCGTTTGGAACCGACAGATGAACAGGTTAAACTTTATCATAAGATGATTGATTGGGGTGCCGATATTATCTTTGGAGGTCATCCTCATGTGGTAGAACCTTCTGAGGTGGTTAAAAAGGATGGACAGCAAAAACTTATTATTTACTCAATGGGGAATTTCATTTCTAACCAGCGCATAGAGACTATGGATGGTGTGGATAGTGCAGAGTGGACAGAGAGAGGTGTCTTAATGGATGTCACCCTTGAGAAAAAGAATGGTCAAACCACGATTAAGACGGCTCAAGCACATCCGACTTGGGTTAACCGTACGCCTAAAGGAACAAGTTCGCCAGAGGGATACCCTTTGTATACTTACCAAACTTATATTTTAGAGGATTTCATTAAAGGTGGTAAATATAGAAATAAACTGGATGAAGAAACCAAAGAGCGTATAGATACTGCTTATAAAGAAATGAATGCCCATGTTAATTTAAAATGGAAATAAAGCTAAGATATCGCCTGAATTTGGCGATATTTTTTTGTTTATCGACAAGTTACCCACAGACTTATCCACAGGTGTGGAAAAGTCTGTTGATAGTGTTGAATCTTGATTTTTCAAGGTTTTAAAAGAAGGAAATTATTTAGGTTGTGAACAAGTTTATCCACAAGTAGTTGGGTCAAAGAGAGGATATTTTCATAAACGATATTAGTTAAATTTCTCGGAAATATTCGTCTTTTTCAAGAAAAAATATGCAAATTTCATAAAAAATAGCATTTTTAATCAAAATATGCTAAAATTATACAAAATAAAATGATGGAGGCTTCTCATGAAAGCGATTATTACAGTTGTAGGTAAGGACAAATCAGGTATTGTTGCGGGTGTTGCGACTAAGGTGGCAGAACTTGGCTTGAATATTGATGATATTTCTCAAACAGTTCTTGATGAATTCTTTACCATGATGGCGGTTGTATCATCAGAAGACAAACAAGATTTTACACACCTACGTGCTGAATTGGAAGCCTTTGGTGAGTCATTGAACGTTAAAATCAACATCCAAAGTTCAGCAATTTTTGATGCTATGCACAACTTGTAAGATAGGAGTAGCTTAAAATGGATATTAAACAGGTCACAGAAACCATTGCCATGATTGAGGAGCAGAACTTTGATGTTCGTACCATTACCATGGGGATTTCACTACTAGATTGTATCGATTCAGATATCGATAAGGCGGCGGAAAAAGTCTATAACAAGATTGTATCTAAGGCTAAGAATTTGGTAGCTGTTGGTGACGAAATTGCAGCTGAACTTGGTATTCCGATTGTTAATAAACGTGTGTCTGTTACTCCGATCTCAATCATCGGTGCGGCAACAGATGCAACAGACTATGTACCTTTTGCGAAGGCATTAGACCGAGCAGCTAAGGAAATCGGCGTTAACTTTATTGGTGGTTTCTCTGCACTCGTTCAAAAGGGCTACCAAAAAGGTGATGAGATTCTTATTAATTCTATTCCACGTGCGCTTGCAGAGACTGATTTTGTCTGCTCATCTGTCAACATTGGTTCAACAAAGACTGGTATTAACATGACAGCAGTACGTGACATGGGACGTATCATCAAAGAGGCTTCTGAGGCAGATCCAATGGGCCCAGGTAAATTGGTGGTCTTTGCTAATGCGGTTGAAGATAATCCATTTATGGCAGGTGCCTTCCACGGTGTTGGTGAGGCTGATGTTGTAATCAATGTTGGGGTTTCAGGTCCTGGTGTTGTGCAACGTGCAGTTGAGAAAGTTCCAGGCGAAAGTTTCGATGTTCTAGCTGAAACAGTTAAGAAGACCGCCTTCAAAATCACACGTGTTGGTCAGTTAGTTGGTCAAATGGCCAGCGAACGTCTTGGTGTCGAGTTTGGTATTGTAGATTTGTCTCTTGCGCCAACACCAGCAGTTGGTGATTCAGTAGCCCGTGTACTTGAAGCGATGGGTCTTGAAGTTGTTGGTACGCATGGTACTACTGCAGCTCTAGCCCTTCTTAACGACCAAGTTAAAAAAGGCGGTATCATGGCATGTAACCAAGTTGGTGGTTTGTCAGGTGCTTTTATTCCAGTTTCTGAAGATGAAGGTATGATTGCTGCGGTTCAATCTGGTCATATCAACCTTGAAAAATTGGAAGCCATGACAGCTATCTGTTCTGTTGGTCTAGACATGATTGCTATTCCTGCTGATACGCCAGATACAACAATCGCGGCTATGATTGCTGATGAAGCGGCTATCGGTGTCATTAACCAGAAAACAACAGCTGTTCGTATCATTCCTTATGGTAAGGAAGGTGATATGTTGGAACTTGGAGGTCTTCTTGGTTATGCACCAGTAATGAAAGTAAACAAGGCTTCATCGGCTGATTTCATTGCGCGTGGTGGTCAAATCCCAGCTCCTGTTCACAGCTTTAAAAACTAAGCGGATGATAAATGCTTTGCCAATTGGTAAGGCATTTTCTGATGGTCTCGTTGGCTAGATAGTCGAGGGGATTTGTGCTATAATGAATTCAAAAATGACGGAAAGAAGGGGTGCTATGAGTAAGGTTAAGTTGTATATTGCGAGACACGGCAAAACGATGTTTAACACCATTGGTCGTGCACAAGGTTGGTCTGATAGCCCTTTGACCCCGTTCGGTGAAGAAGGTATTCGTGAATTGGGGGTAGGTCTGAAAGCAGCAGGTATCCCTTTCAAGGCTGCATATTCTAGTGATTCAGGTCGAACGATTCAAACCATGGATATCATTTTACGTGAGACGGGTTTAGAAACTATTCCTTATAAACGTGACAAACGTATTCGTGAGTGGTGTTTTGGTAGTTTAGATGGTGGCTATGACGGTGAACTTTTCTACGGTGTGCTACCGAGAACAGATGTTTTTCAAGGTAAGGATTTGCATGAGGTAACTTATCCTGAGCTTGCACAAGGTATCCTTGATGTGGATACGGCTGGTTGGGCAGAGCCTTGGGAAGTGCTCAGAAAACGTATTTTAGAGGGATTCACAGCTATTGCAGAAAATCTTGAGAGGTCTGGTGGCGGCAATGCTATCGTCGTTAGTCACGGTATGACCATTGCAACCTTTGCTTGGTTAATTGATTCTTCTGTCGAGCATCCTTCATTGGACAACGGTTCGGTTACTGTTGTTGCTTATGAAAATGGTAAATTTACATTAGAAGCACTTGGCGATATGACTTATCGTCAGGTTGGGCGAGAGATAATAGAAAAAGAAAATGGTAAAAAATAACTATCCAAGTCGCCGTCAGGCGAAAAAGCAAACCAACTGGTTTTTGGTTATCAGTAGTGTCTTGATTGCAATTCTTTTAGTTGTAGCAGGACTTTATTCAGTATTTGGTGTCAGTCGTACAGTCCAACAAACCAATGGATCGTCAGTAACAAAAAGTAGTAAGCAAGCTACCGATGCGACTCAAAGCAAGGATACAAAGGGACTACCTGATGTATCGCCTAAAGACTGGCAATTGCTTTTGGTAAATCGAGATAATAAGTCTAAAGAACTTAACCCTGAGATTGCTGATGTCGATGGTGTTTCTGTAGATGCAAGAATTGCTAAGAACGTTAAGGAGTTTTTAGCAGCTGCTCAAGAAATTGATCCAAGTTATCACTTGATATCAGGTTATCGTAGTGTTGCTTATCAGACAGAACTTTATAACAGTTATGTTCAGCAGGAAATGGCTGCTGACCCAAGTTTGACGGAGTCTCAGGCGGAGAAAAAGGTTCAAACCTATTCACAACCACCAGGAGCGAGTGAACACCAAACAGGTCTTGCGATTGATATGAGTACTGTAGATAGCTTAAATGAAGCAGATCCAGATACAGTAGCTAAAGTCAAAGAATTGGCGCCGAAATATGGCTTTGTTCTTCGTTTTCCAGATGGTAAAACATCGTCAACGGGTGTAGGTTATGAGGATTGGCATTTCCGCTATGTTGGTAAAGAGTCAGCAGAGTATATGACTGAACATAATCTTACTTTGGAAGAATATTTGGCATTATTAAAGGAGAAAGCTAAGTGAGACGACGTTTTAAACTAAAAGCCTTCATTACCTTAGTTGTTGTTTTTGCTTTAGGTATTCTCTTACCTTTGATTCTTCATGCCTCTACAGATGATAATGCTCGTGCGGTAAAGGTTGCTTACACACAGCAAGAATTTATTGAGACCTTAGCTCCAACAGCTCAAAAGATGTCTAAAAACTATGGTGTACCTGCGTCTATTCTCCTTAGTCAAGCTGCATATGAGTCGAATTATGGTAGCAGTCTTTTATCTGTTAAATACCATAACATCTACAGTCTCCCTGCTCAGCCAGGTCAAGAACGTATTCGTTTAAAGGATAGTATCTACAGTAAAGGGAAGTGGCAATACCAAAAGGTGGATTTTGCAGTTTTTAAGGATTGGTCAAGTTCTATGATGACTTATTTAGAAGAACTTCGCCAAGGAACATGGGGCGAGTCGACCTATAAAGAGGTGGCAGGAACGACTAGTTATAAAGTTGCGGCAGAAAAACTACAAGCTGCGGGTTTTAGCAGTGATCCAGATTATGCCAAACACCTCATATCTATTATTGAGACCTATCATTTGTCAAAATATGATTGATAAGATTAGAGTGCCTCTGAGGTGCTCTTTTTTTGCTTTTCTAGGTCTTAAGATGTATTTTTAGCACTCTTATAAAAAGAGTGCTAATTTTTTGGTTTTTTGGGTTGACATGTTCAAGTTTAGGTGTATAATAGAATCATAAGTTAGCAGTCGATGTGTTAGAGTGCTAATAAATAGAAATGAGGTGACATCGTGATTACGCAAAGGCAAAACACTATTTTGAATTTGATAGTTGAGATGTTCACTCGTACACATGAACCGGTTGGTTCTAAAGCATTACAAGAATCAATTGATTCGAGTTCAGCGACCATTCGTAATGACATGGCCAAGCTTGAAAAGATGGGCTATCTTGAAAAAGCTCATACTTCTAGTGGGCGTATGCCAAGCCGAGCAGGTTTCCAGTATTTCGTCGCTAATTCTTTGAATCTTGATACGATTGATGAACAAGATGTTTATCAAGTGGTCAAGGCCTTTGATTTTGAAGCCTTTAAACTTGAAGATATCTTGGATGCAGCGGCGAAGCTGCTGGCAGAAATGACAGGATGTACAGCAGTGATTCAAGATGTGGAACCGACACGACAACGTCTGACTGGATTTGACATTGTTCATCTATCCAATCACGACGCTTTAGCGGTTCTTACTCTAGATGAATCTAAGCCTGTGACAGTTCAATTTGCTATTCCAAAAAATTTCTTGTCTAGTGATTTGGAAATTCTTCATAAGCTTGTTCAAGAACGTTTTTTGGGAAACACTGTCTTAGATATCCATTACCGATTGAGAACTGAGATTCCTCAGATTGTGCAAAAGTATTTCAAAATAACAGATAATGTTCTAGATTTGTTTGATTATATCTTTTCACAACTTTTTAAGGAATTGATTTTCATCGAAGGTAAGGTTGCATCACTGACTTATGCCGACTTAAAAACCTATCAATTTTTGGACAATCCACAACATGTGGCACTTGAGCTTCGATCAGCTATCTCCGATGATGAAGTGACCAAGATTTCGGTTGCAGAATCAACTGAAGAAGCGCTTGAAAATGTCACAGTTATGAGTCATAAATTCCTGATTCCTTATCGTGGGATGGCACTCATGCATGTGATTGGCCCAGTTGAAATGGATTATCGTCGCATGGTTAGTTTGGTCAATGTTATTAGTAGAGTTTTGGTTATGAAGTTGACGGATTATTACCGTTACCTCAATAGTAACCATTATGAAGTTAGCTAAGATATAACATTTAAAAAGTATAGAAAGAGGTGTATGCCTTGACTGAAGATATTAAAAAAGAAGAAGTGAAAGAAGAGGAAGCTACGGAGACAACTGAAGAAGTTGTAGAGGAAGTAAGCGAACCTTCTGAACTTGAAGAAGCCCAAGCGCGTGCCGAAGAATTTGAAAACAAATACCTTCGTGCCCATGCAGAAATGCAAAACATTCAGCGACGTGCAAATGAAGAACGTCAACAATTGCAAAAGTATCGTAGCCAAGATTTGGCAAAAGCGATTTTGCCATCACTTGATAACCTTGAACGTGCTCTTGCCGTTGAGGGCTTGACTGATGATGTCAAAAAAGGTTTGGAAATGGTGCAAGAAAGTTTAGTGCATGCTCTTAAAGAGGAAGGAATTGAAGAAATTCCAGCTGATGGTGATTTCGATCATAACTTCCACATGGCTATTCAAACAATGCCTGCAGATGATGAACATCCAGCAGACACGATTGCACAAGTTTTCCAAAAAGGGTATAAACTCCACGAACGCGTCTTACGCCCAGCTATGGTAGTTGTATATAATTAATTGAAAACTTGTCCGAAATGACAGAAAACTATGAATGAAAGATAAAAAAGCAAAATAGAAATTAAAGTAAAAAGGGGAAAAACATATGTCTAAAATCATTGGTATTGACTTAGGTACAACAAACTCAGCAGTAGCAGTTCTTGAAGGAACTGAAT
>ERZ827363.359-NODE-359-length-49310-cov-11.334870_pt1 | contig 49310 bp, 47 predicted proteins | sample MGYA00519776_ERZ827363 | MGnify/ENA primary metagenome ERZ827363 (study PRJEB31778, sample SAMEA3449288) | human gut metagenome | biome: human gut; feature: human-associated habitat; material: faeces | place: United Kingdom | collected 2010/2012 ... | reverse complement strand
ATCCTATACAGATAGACACTTTTTTTCTAGTGTCCACTGTATAGGATCCATTTTATAAAATAATATCTTTCAGCTCCTTTTTATTTTATTTACAGAATATAAAAAATTACTGAAATGTAAACAAATAGACTATACTTTTATTAAGGAATTAAAATTTAAGGGTTTTATTTGAAAATTAATTAAAGGGATATAATAATAACAATAATTACTTACAAAAGGAGATTATTATGGATATAATAGAAAACTTAAGAGTACAAGGGGTAAAAGAATCTCTTATTGAAGATGTATTACATTTTAGAAAAGAATTTAAAGTTGATGATGAAGTGAAGCATAGGATAACAAAATCACCAGCTTTTTATATTGGGAAAGATATATTATCCATGTGCATAGCTGCAATTTTGGAAGAAGAAAATATATTATTATCTGGCCCTAAGGCTACAGGGAAAAATTTACTTTCGGATAATTTATCTGAAATATTTGGAAGACCACAGTGGAATACTTCTTTTCATATAAATACAGATAGTTCATCACTAATTGGAACAGATACTTTTATTGATAATGAAGTAAAACTTAGAAGAGGGTCTGTTTATGAATGTGCAATTCACGGTGGATTTGGAGTATTTGATGAAATCAATATGGCAAAAAATGATGCCATAGTTGTAGTACATTCTGCGCTAGACTACAGAAGAGTTATAGATGTGCCTGGATATGAAAGAATAAATCTTCATAAAGCAACTAGATTTATAGGGACTATGAACTATGAATATGCAGGAACTAAGGAGCTAAATGAAGCTTTAGTTTCTAGATTTTTAGTAATAGATATACCACCAGTAAATGAAGAGAAACTTATGATGATATTAAAAAGAGAATTTCCATGTACAGACGAAGAAAAGTTAAATCAATTTGCAGGTATTTTTTTAGATTTACAATTAAAATCACAAAATGGTGAAATTTCTACAAAATCCATAGACTTAAGGGGGTTAATAGGAGCATTAAAAACTATTAAAAGGGGACTTAAACCTACTCTTGGCATAAATATGGGACTTACAGGGAAAACTTTTGATATTTATGAAAAAGAAATAGTTGATGACATCATTAGAACGAGAATACCAGAAAAATGGGAAAGTAAAGATATATTCCCTAATTTAAAATAACCTGAAGTAGGTGATAAAATGAGTAGAAATACAAATTGGATATATAATGACTATGAATTTGAAAATAGGGTTAATAATCTGGCTTGGACTATTTCTGGTATGTATGATGAAGACCTAGATTCAAGTGAAAAAGACTATTCTTCTAAGGATGTTTCTTTATACTTTGCCATAATTGCTGGAGCAAGAAGAAAATATTTGGATTGGAATATTATAAAAAGATATATAATGAGTAGAATAAAAAAATCTTATAATAAAGATATTTTATATACTTTAATAGAACTTATTTTAAATTCTGTTGTAGAAGATAAGGTGATAAATGAAAGACCAGGTGTGGAGGAAATTAGAAATAAGGCATACAAAGATGTGCTTAAAAATTACAGTAAAATACATCAAGAAGACATACTTCAGACTTTGAGATATACATTCATACTTCAATCAATGGACAAACACCCAGCTGTAGATGGACTTACGAGAAGAATAATTAAAGATATAAAATCAATTGATTGTAATGATGATTTGATAAATATTTTAAAAAAAATAGATGAAATTTACTTAACTTATTTTGAATTTATAATAAATTCTCAAATAGAAACTGGTAAAATAAATGAAAAAGATATTAAAAATGTAGATATAGATTTTGATACTTTTTCTGATTTTATGTATGAAGAATTATATATGGATGAAGATGCAGAAACTATTGAAAGTGAAATAAATAATATAAGCAATTCAATGATAGTAGAAAATCTTGGTGATATGGATAGTACAAATTTAGAAAAATCAAAAAATAGAGTTATATATGTGGATGAAGAAATGGCTCAAAAAATTTATGATAAAGTTGAGTACTATTATGGAAAAGCATTTTTAAGTGAAAGTGAAATAAGAAAACTTGAAACAAAACATTGTAGAAATGTTCATGAAGGATGCAGGATTCACTTTACAGATGGTGTTTTACGTTCAGAATGTAATAATGTATTTCAGTTAAAATATGTTACGAGACAAAAAGAAAATAACTTATATAAATATAGGGACAATATAAAACTGCACAAAAGAAGTATTAATAAATTAAAAGAAAGTATATCTAGAATTTTAATAGAAGAAAGCGCCACAGATAGAATATTATCAGATGGAGGTACTATTTGTGCAAATAGAGCTTGGAGAATAGGAAGAAGTAATAACACAAAAGTTTTCTATAAAGATATTAAAAATGAAAAAGGTAAGTATGTAATAGATATTCTTTTAGATGCCAGTGGTTCACAAAGTAGAAACCAATTTAATGTGGCCATACAAGCGTATATAATTGCGACAGCTCTTACTTTAGTTGGAATACCAAATAGAGTTATGGGATATTTAAGTTTTTTGGACTATACAGTTTTAAAAAGATATAGGGATTATAATGATAGTACAAAATCATGTGAAAATATTTTTGAATATTTTGCAGCTGGAAATAATCGAGATGGTTTAGCAATAAAAGCAACTTGTGATGCTTTGTTAGAAAGAGAAGAAGAAAATAAAATTCTCATAGTGCTTAGTGATGGAAAGCCTAATGACGTTAAAATTGGAAATGACAGATCAAGAAGTTTAAGAGGTGAATCATCATATAAAGGTATTGTGGGAATAAAAGACACAGCATTAGAAGTTAGGAAAGCTAGAAAGCAAGGAATTCTTGTATTAGGTGTTTTTACAGGAAAAGAAAAAGATTTAGAAGCTGAAAAAATTATATATGGAAAAGATTTCATTTATACGAAAGATATTGAAAGATTTTCTGATATTGTTGCCATGTATTTGAAAAAAATAATAAAGAATTAAAAGGATAAAAATTAATTTATAAATATAGTAAAATTTAACCAAATACAAATTTATTGTGCTATACTTATATTAATGAAAAATTAATAATAAAAAGTATTTTAGGTTCTTGAAAAAGATTAATAGGGAAAGAGGTTAAATTCCTCTGCAGCCCCCGCTACTGTAATGTGGACGAAACTTTTTAACCACTGTGAATTTTCATGGGAAGGGAAGGAGTAGGATGAAGCTAAGCCAGGAGACCTGCCTATAATAAAAAGTGATTTCTTCGGGGAAGGAGAAGTATCTTACATATGAATTTTATTTGAAGATATTAGTGCCTAACTTGAAGTTAGGCACTTTTTAATTTAAATATGCCCTCAACCTATTTTATTTCAAAATAGTTTGAAAATAGAATAACCCTTAACCTAAGCCTTAGGATTCTCCAAAATCCTAAGGTATTTTTTATGTAGTTGTATTTTATATTTTATTCATGGCAATTATTATAGTATTATGAAATTTGAAGAAAATTAAGAATTAGATTAAAATATATCTATATGAGAGCTGTAGGAGGAAATATATGATTTCAGATATAATAGAAAAATTAAATCCAGCTCAGAGAGAAGCAGTAGAAAATACAGAAGGTCCTGTATTAATACTTGCTGGAGCTGGATCAGGAAAGACAAGAGTTTTAACTACTAGAATAGGTTATCTTATGGAAGATAAAAATGTTAAGGCTGAAAATATTTTGGCTATAACATTTACAAATAAGGCAGCTAATGAGATGAGAGAAAGGGTAGAAGAAACTTTAGAAGGTACAGATACTAAAGAAATGTGGATTACAACATTCCACTCTTGCTGTGTGCGTATACTTAGAAAAAGTATAAATAAAATTGGTTATAATAGAAGTTTTGTAATTTATGACAGTCCAGATCAAATAACTTTGATTAAAGATTGTATGAGAGAATTAGATATAAGTGATAAAGCATTTGACCCTAAATATGTGTTAAGTTGTATATCTAATGCAAAGGATAAATTATATTCTCCTAAAAAATATATGCAATTAAATGAAGGTGATATTTCTAAAACAAAAATTGGAGAAATTTATGCCCTATATCAAGATCGTTTAAAAAGAAATAGTGCGCTAGATTTTGATGATTTAATAATGAAAACAGTGGAGTTATTTAATGAGTGTCCAGATATTTTAGATTTTTATAGAAATAAATTTAGATATATAATGGTTGACGAATATCAAGATACAAGTAAAGCTCAATATGAATTAATAAAATTATTAGCTAAACAACATCAAAATATTTGTGTTGTTGGTGATGATGATCAAAGTATTTATGGTTGGAGAGGTGCAGATATAAGAAATATCCTGGAATTTGAGAGGGATTATGATAATGTTAAAATAGTAAAACTTGAACAAAATTATAGATCAACTCAAGTTATACTAGATGCTGCAAATCATGTTATAGCAAATAATACAGAAAGAAAAAGAAAGAAACTTTGGAGTGACAAAAAAGAAGGCCAACTTATAAAAATTCAATTGGCAGAAAATGAAATTGAAGAAGGAGACTTCATATCAAATACTATTAATTATATGAGAAGGTATGAAGATAGAGAATATAAGGACTTTGCTGTTTTATACAGAGCAAATGCCCAAGCTCGTTCTGTGGAAGATGCTTTAAATAGAGCAGGTATACCATATAATATTTATGGTGGTATTAAATTCTATGAAAGAAAAGAAATAAAAGATATTATAGCTTATTTAAGAGTAATACAAAATCCACAAGATGATATATCTTTAAAAAGAATAATAAATGTCCCAAGACGTGGAATAGGTCTTAGAACAATTGAAAAAATAGAAGATAGAGCAAGTCTAAAAGAAGAAAGTATTTATTCTGTTTTAATTGATATAGAAGATAACTCTGATATATCAAGAAAAGCAAGAGCGAGTATAAGTGAATTTGTTGATTTAATGTCAACTTTGAGAAGTTTTACAGATGTGTATACTGTCAGTCAAGTAATAGAAAAAATACTAGATGTAACAGGATATAAAGATGAATTATTAAAAGAAAAAAATAATGAAGGCGAAGATAGGCTAGAAAATTTACAAGAACTTATATCAGTTGCCCTTGAATTTGAAAGTGGTAGTGAAGATAAGAGCTTAGAAGCATTTTTAACTAGTATAGCTCTTAATGCTGAGCCAAGTGATGATGAAGAACAAGAAGATAGGGTTTCATTAATGACTATTCACTCATCAAAAGGTCTAGAATTCCCTGTGGTATTTTTAGCAGGAATGGAAGAAAAAATATTCCCAATAGCCAGAGCTATACAATCTATGAGAGATAGTGATATAGAGGAAGAAAGAAGACTTTGCTATGTTGGAATTACTAGAGCTAAAGAAGAATTATTCTTAACTTTAACTAGAAAAAGAACCTTATATGGAAGAACAAATCCTTCTGTGGCATCTAGATTTATAGAAGAGTTACCTAAAGAATGTATTGAAAGATTGAATAAAGAGCAAAAAGAATTATCTTTCTCAAAAGCTAATTACAACATACTTGATAAATATACTCAAAAATATAAAATGAATAATATGAATAGAATGGCAGCAGCTAAGAAAGCTCAAGCTACTATTAAAAATACTTCAAATGAAAGTAATATAGATGACTTGAAATTAGGCTCTAAGGTACATCATCCTAAATTTGGGCTAGGAACAGTTGTGGCATTAAAAGGACCAGATGTAACTATTGCCTTTGATAATCAAGGTATAAAAACAATTAATAAAGAATATACAACTTTAGATTTAGTATAATAGAATCTTGGTATGATTTTTCCACATTTAAATATGGATATTGTGGATATTGATGAATTAATGTATTGTATTAAGATAATGAAAAGATAAAAAAATTTTTTAAAACTTTAGAAATATTGTTGAACATTATCGATTAAAAACGAATGATGATGAATATTTAAAGTAATAGTATTGTAAATGTGAATAATAACTGAATAAAGTGTTAATAACTTGTAGATAAGTGGATAAATATGTGGATAACATGGTGATAAAATATAATAAATTATTTATATATATAAATAAAAACTTTGAAAAATACAAGCTTATAATCTGTAGTTATATCTGTTAGTAATGTGGATAATATTTTAGGGTTACCCACATGTTAAAAAATCATACACAAGATATTAATATAAAAAAATAATAAAGTAGTTATTTTTTTACAACTTAGTATATAATAATATATGACATACATAGGAAATAAAGAAAGAAGGTACAAATATGGAAAATAAAAACCCAATAGTAACTATAGAAATGGAAAATGGAAAAGAAATAAAAGTTGAACTATATCCTCATATAGCTCCAAACTCAGTTAATAACTTTATAAGTTTAATAAACAAAAATTACTATGATGGAATCATATTCCACAGAGTAATAAGAGGATTTATGATACAAGGTGGATGCCCACAAGGAACAGGTATGGGTGGACCAGGATATTCAATAAAAGGTGAATTCAACAGCAATGGATTTGCTAATAACTTAAGACATGAAAGAGGAGTAATATCTATGGCTAGAACTATGATGCCTAATAGTGCTGGTTCTCAATTCTTTATCATGCACAAAAATTCTCCACACTTAGATGGACAATATGCAGGATTTGGTAGAGTAATAGAAGGTATGGATGTAGTAGATGAAATAGCAAATACTTCAGTTGATAGAGGCGATAGACCTAAAACTGACCAAAGAATAAAAACTATGACAGTTGAAACTTTTGGAGTAGAATATCCAGAAGTTGAAAAAATGTAATATTTCAAATAATTGGAAATAAATAACTATTTACAAGTTGTGTAATATCATTTAAAATATTCAAAGTAAATCCAAAAAAACACAACACAAAACACCAGAAAAATAAACCATTGTAACAATGAACAAAACAATATTTTATAAAAAGAAGTATTAATTTTAATATTTCTTAAATAAAAAATGACACAGATTAATCTGTGTCATTTTTTCTATTAAAAATTTAATTATATATTTTTAACTGCTTCAGTTAAATTAGGTACTAATTGTTTCTTTCTTGAAACAACACCTTCAGCAAATACACCTTGAGTAGCATCTACACCGAAAGCTTCAGATATTACTTTATCTTCACCTTTGTATATTAAGTAAGATCCTTCGTTTATTATATCAGTAACAGCAAGTACTAACATATCATATTCAGTAGCATTTATATAATTTAAGAATTCTTCTTTTTTAGATAAAACAGCATCTATGTCTAAAGTCATAACTTGTCCTATACCAACTCTTTTACCACTCATATCGAATTCTTTGAAGTCCATGTTTACTATTTCTTCTATAGAGAATCCTTCTAAAGAAGTACCAGCTTTGAACATTTCCATTCCGTATTTTTCATAGTCAACTTTAGCTATTTCAGCTAATGCTAAAGCAGCTTCTTTGTCTAATTCAGTAGTTGTTGGAGATTTGAATATTAAAGTATCTGATAATATAGCAGATAATAATAATCCAGCTATTTCATAAGGTATTTCAACATTATTTTCTTTGAATAAGTTGTATATTATTGTACAAGTACATCCAACAGGCATTATTCTAACTGATATTGGAAGATCAGTAGATAAGCATCCTATTTTGTGGTGGTCTATAACTTCTACTAAGTTAGCTTCAGCTATATCATCAGCAGTCTGTGCAACTTCATTGTGGTCTACTAAAGCAACATCTTGACCTTTTATAGCTCCAGCAGGTAATACTTCTGGTGATTCTACTTTAAAGTAATCTAAAACGAATTTAGCTTCCTTTCTTGGTTCTTCTAAAGCATAAGCTTTAGCTTCAACTCCTAATTTGTTTTTTAAATATGCTAATGATATTGCTGAGCATATTGAATCTGTGTCAGGACTTTTATGTCCAAAAACAAATAAACTCATATGTAAAACTCCTCTCATTAAATTACTATTAGTAATTTAATTATTGTATTTTATTAAAATTGAATACTATTATATAGTAAATATAGTATTTGATATAACATTAATTATATCAAAATCTTAGCAATAGTGACAATAATCTATTAATATATACTAATTTTATTATTGTCTAATATTTTTAATGTAATAACAAAAATACTATAATTATTATAATAAGCAAAATGTAAATTATGCTTAAATAAAATAAACATTATATATAATATAATGAATACAAAATAAAAAATTTAAAATATTCAGAAAATTAATTGACATAAAAAAAGAAACATACTACAATTGAGTTATAAAAAATAGATAGATAAAAACCGGGGCCTGTTAAGGCCCCCTTAATTTTTTTGAAATTATTTTTTATATATGATTACTTTTTCTTGATAATTTTTAATTTTAAAGATGCTGTTAGTATAATCAACTTCAAAGTTGGCAAAGGCTGAGAATAAATCTATATCTCTCATAAGATGAACAGTCATCAAATGGCTTTCCTTATTAATTCTTATAAGAATAGATCTAACATATGGAAATTGTATTCGAGAATTAAAGAAATTAGACTCTCCTATATTTATATCAACACATCTATAATTTATATCTATATATAAATCTAAATCATTATCTTCTTCTCTTATTACTCTATAATCAAAGTCGCTATCTAAATTTAAATTTCCGATTTTTATCATTTATATCACCTCAAATAAAAATATTTATATAATTATATGTAATATACAATATAAGCTATTTTGTTTATAAATATCAATATTAATTTAAAGAAGGATAGATTATGGGGATAAAAAAATAGAGAAGAATAAATTTATTCTTCTCTATTTTAGCAAAAACGTAGCTTCCACTGGGGGAATGAAAGCTTTATATTGGGGGAGATTGAGTTAAATATTTAAATTACATTAGTATTATTGTCCTTTGATTGAAAATTTATACATAAAAATTAATATTAAATTTATGATAAATAAAAAATTCCAAAGAATATTAAAATCTTTGGAATTAATTAAATAATTATCTCTTAGGATTTATGAACTTTGCACCTAAGTATTTTTTTATATCTTCATCTGAAGAAAAATCATCGATAAGTATTTCACGACCTGAATCTTCTAATATTACTAAAACTTCAGTATTTCCTTTTAAGAAAGCTTTTTGTACTGTTTCTTCTTTTACTTCTCTAGTTTTAGTTATTCCCTTTTTAGCTTTTTCAAAATCTTTTGTGAAATAACTTTCCATCATATTGATTACTTTTGTATATCTGTTCATTTAGTAAGATACCTCCTACAATTTATAGTAATAAAGTGATATAATAAGTTTTTGTATTAACCTAATAATTATAACAAGGAGAATGTACAATGGCTAGTATAAATAAAGCAGATATTTTAAAAAGTGTAGATTATGCTAAAAAAAATCAACTATTTAATAAGCTTAATAATATATATGATAATTTACCAAAGGGTGAGTGTACAGGGTGTGGAAGCTGCTGTATGGAATCTGTAGGAATTAATTTAATAGAATTTTTAAATATATATAATTATTTACAAGATAAAGATGAATTAAGAAAAAAATCTCTTGGAAGAATAATGGATTATTATTTTATGGAATTTATGAAGAAAAACTGTTGTCCATTTAAAGATGAAAATAATAGATGTGAAATCTATGAAGTAAGACCATTAAATTGTAGACTGTTTGGTCACTGGAAAAAAGAAGACTATAATAAAAATTTAAATGATATAACTGAGAAAAATAAACAATATAAAAATATAATGAAGGGTAAATATGGATTTGATATAAGTGATGAAGTAGTAAACTATAAAATAAAATATTGTGAAGATTTTATACCTGAAAATAGATATTTATCAAAAAGTGAAAGACTAAGTTTTGCCGATGATTTAATGGTTCTTGATTCAAGACTTTTTACTAAAGGTATTATAGATATAGAATTTAGAGATAGAGGCATTGTAGAATATTTTATTGATTCACTATTAAATCAAAATATATCTTATAATATTAAAGTGAGGATTTCTAAAGAACAACATATATCAAAGAGAACTATAGGCAGATTAAAGCGAATGTTAATTAAATAATATGAATTGGCAGGTGGAATAAGTGAAATTAATAAACATAAAAGGGGACACTTATTACATTAAAGGTGGAACAAATACAGGAGTAGTTAAATTAGATGAAGATAATGTTTTAATTATAGACCCAGGTCTAGGAGGATTAAGGCCTAAAAAGATAATGGGATTATTAAAAGAAAATAATATGAAAATAAGTCATATAATTAATACTCATGAACATGAGGATCACTATGAAGGATGTAATCAAATAAAAATAAATGATGAAACTATCCAAATATTATCTTCAAAAGAAGCAAAAATATATATAGATTTTCCACATAAATTTGCAGATAGTATATTAGGAGGAAAATCTAACATACTTTTAAATCCAAAAGTATCAGATAAAAAAGAAAATCTAATTAAAATAGACAACGTTGTAAGTGAAGGAAATATTGTATTAAACAATAAAAAAGTAGAAATAATTAAATTAAAAGGTCATAGTGAAGGTAGTATAGGTGTTTTAACAGAAGATAAAGTACTTTTTGTTGGAGATTTATTTGTGGGAGAAGATATATTTAGAAAATTTGAGCTACTTTTAATGTATGATGTTAAGTCATATTTAAGTTCAATAGATAAAATAAAAAATCTTGAATTTGAATATATGGTTTTAGGCCATAGTAAAAAAATTTACTCAAAGGAAGAAAGTAAACTTCTCATAAAATCACATAGTGATGCAATTAATAAATATATAAATCAAGTCAGAGAATTACTTAAATCACCTATAACCATAGATAATATATTAAAAAATATAATAAATAATAATAATTTATCTTGTAATTACACCCAGTATTATTTTTTTAGAAGTACTATAATGTCCATAATTAGTTATTTATGTGATTTAAATCAAGTGGATTATAGTATAAAACTGGGAGAAATGCTTTATTATTCTAAAAAAGCATAAATTATGATAAAATATATATGATTTGAAACTAGTATAAAGGGTGAATAATATGAAGTATGAAAAATGGGATGAAGTATTAGCTCCTTATGAACACGCAGTGGAAGAACTAAAAGTAAAATTTAAAAATATAAGAAAAGAATTTCTTACAAAGGGTGAATATTCTCCCATAGAATTTGTAACAGGGAGGACGAAGAAAATATCATCTATTATATCTAAAGCCAATAGACTAGAAGCTGAAGATATTGAAAAAGAAATTGAAGATATAGCTGGAATAAGAATAATGTGTCAGTTTGTTGAAGATATATATACCTTAGTTGATTTAATAAAAGCAAGAACTGATATGACTGTAATATATGAAAAAGATTATATAACTAATTTTAAAGATAGTGGATATAGAAGCTATCATGTCATAATTAATTATCCAATAAACTCTATAGCTGGATATAAAGAAATAATTTGTGAAATTCAAATAAGAACATTGGCAATGAATTTCTGGGCAACTATAGAACACTCTTTAAAATATAAATATGAACATTACATACCAGAGGATGTGGCAAAGAGGCTTAGAAGAGCTGCTGATGCTGCATTTTTATTAGATCAAGAAATGAGTGAAATTCGAGAAGAAATAATGAAAGCTCAAGTAATGTATCAATCAAAATCACTTACTATTAGAGAAGTTTTAAGTGAAATACAAGAGTTATATGATTTAGGGGAAATTAGTAGAGCTATAAATTATCAAAGAAGACTAGATAGAATAGACAGTCAAAAAGATATTAAAGAAATTGTTGCTCTAAAAGAAGAAATCGAAGTAATATTACAAAATTATAAAAATACGAAAATAGATGATTAGTGGGGGGCTGTCTTAATTTTATTAAGACAGCTTTTTAAACATAAATATGTTTCACGCTAGGAAGGATGAATATATGAGTTTATATGCAATAGGTGATTTACATTTCTCCACAGCAGTAAATAAACCTATGGATGTATTTGGAGATAATTGGGATAATCACCAAGAAAAAATAATAAATAATTGGAAAGAAGTTATAAGTGATGAAGATACTGTTTTAGTACTTGGAGATACTTCTTGGGCTATAAATATGGATGAGGCAAAAGAAGATTTAGATATAATTAATAATTTGCCAGGAAAGAAAGTTTTTATTAAAGGAAACCATGATTATTGGTGGTCATCTTTAAATAAGCTTAAAAAGGCTTATGAAGAAATATCCTTTTTACAAAATACATATTATAAATATGAAAATATAGGTATATGTGGTAGTAGGGGATGGCTTTGTCCAAATGAAGTTAAGTTTGATGAAGATGACGAAAAAATTTATAAAAGAGAACAGTTAAGAATAAAAATGTCTTTAGATGCTGCTAAAAAAGATGGATGTGAAGAATTTATAGTAATAACTCATTATCCACCAACGAATGATAAATTACAACCATCAGGGTTTACTGAAATTTATGAAGAATATAATGTTAAAAAAGTTATCTATGGTCACCTGCATGGAAGAGAATTCTTTGATATGGGATTAAAAGGTGAGAGAAATGGTGTGGATTATATTTTAGCATCTAGTGATTATATAAATTTTAAACCTATAAAAATAATAGAGTAAGAAATTAAAAAAATGTAAATACTATAAAACATAATGTCTAAGAATAATAATTAAGGAATATTAGCAATTTTATTTAATAAAGGAGTGTTAATAAATGAGATGGATGTTAGTATTCATACTTTTATACCTTATACCATTGACGGTACTTTTTAGAAACTATAAAAGTTTCAAAAGAGCGTGCATTTATGGAAGTATTTATGTTATTTTATCAACAACAATAGTAATTTCAAATATATATTTAAGTGGTCTTAAAATAATAGAAGAGACTCTTGATTATTCAGATGATTTGGTATTAGAAACATATTTAGATAATGATAAAAATATATTGAATAATAAAGAACTTACAAGAAAATTAGATTTACAGAAAATCGATGATTTCAGAAAGGAAATATATTCTACAGAAAAAAAAGCTTTGATGCCTATGAGAGAATGCCTTCCTTATACTAATAATCTACAAAAAAGTTTAGCTAATTTAAGTCAAATAAGAAGTGAAGTTTTGTATGCAAAAAATATGTGTGAAGAGGTAGTTAAAATATATGATAATATGGATGTTCCCGTATTATCAAAGGATGAATATACACAAGTATTAAAAAGTGCCAAATTAAACGTAAAAAAAACTTATGAACTAAGAACTTTAGCAATGGAAAGTAGTTTACAGTTAATAGATACAAAAAATCCTATATATATAAATAAAATAACGGATTATATAAAATTATCTGATAAAGAAATTAATACATTTAAAGATAAAATGGATCAATTAAAATCAACAATAAATAAAGAATAATAGAAGGAGTATCATTAGCTTGATACTCTTTTTGTTTTTCTATGATATGTCAACAATAAGTAAGTTATGCTATAATACATATAAATAAATACAAAAAGTAGGACAAGATAACTAAGGTTAAAGATTATAAACATACGAAATAGATACAAGATGGTATGTTTTAATAACTTGATTGTTAGAAAAGGAGGCGGGATATTATGATACAACTTAAATTAAAGAATAAAAAAGGTCAGCTTAATGTAAATAGTAAAGAAGTAAAAGATATATTAGGAATTAGATCAGATATTGATTTTGTACAAGATATATCTAATACTATAAATCAAAAAAATATAATGGTATTTGATTGTAAATTATCAGAAAGCATATTTTCAAAGGAAATAGCTAAACAACTGATTGAAGAATCAGCTGGAGAAATAGATGAATCATTCTTTGATTTATTTTTTGAAGATGTAAAAGCCTTCCTAAAGGATACGACAGATGAAATAGAAGCAGAGTTACAAGATATATACTTAGTGGATAATATAAGATGTTGTTTTGATATATATAGTATAAATGATGATTTTACAGATTTTAAATTTGTATTTATAGCAAGTTTTAAAGAAACAAGAATAGCTGTTTTAGAAAACCTGGCTAAGATAGTGTCGAAAAGACAATTGGCAGGTGCATCTAAGTTTTATTGTTAAATTTAATCTAGAATTTATGAACCAGGACTTACAAGTATTGTCCTGGTTTTGTTTTTATAATAATTAAATTGACAATAAAAAGTCTAATAACTACAATTTATTTAGAAAGCTTATTTTTATAAAAAATTTAGATAGATTATATATTCATAGAGGGGAATGAAGATAATGAAAGAGATAAATACAAAAGATGCTGTTGGGCATGTTCTTTGTCATGATATTACTCAAATAGTTAAAGATAAGGTTAAGGGAGTTGCTTTTAAAAAAGGACATGTAGTAAAAGAAGAAGATATTGAAAAATTATTATCTTTGGGTAAAGATCATTTATATGTATGGGAGAAAACGGAAGGTATGTTGCATGAAAATGAAGCAGCCATGTATTTGAGAGATATATGTAAAAATGATTATATGGAACAATCAGATGTTAAAGAGGGAAAAATAGAGTTAAGTGCGACAATAGATGGATTATTAAAAGTAGATGTTGAAAAACTTAGACAAGTGAATGCTTTAGGGGAAATGATGATAGCTACTAGACATGGAAATACACCTATAAAAAGAGGCGATAAATTGGCAGGAACTAGAATAATACCTTTAATTATCGAAGAGGAAAAAATGAAAAGGGCAAAAGAATTATGTAAAAATGAGCCTATACTTAGTATTAAACCTTATGTACATAAAAAAGTAGGAATAGTAACAACTGGTAATGAGGTTTATTATGAAAGGATAAAGGATACATTTGGACCTGTAGTGATGGATAAGGTAAAGGAATTTGGTGCCGAAATTCTTGGGCAAACGATTGTAAATGATAATCCAGATAATATAACAAAAGCAATTTTAGATTTTATTGAAAAAGGTGCAGATATGGTTTTATGTACTGGTGGGATGAGTGTTGACCCGGATGATAAAACACCTAAAGCTATAAAGGATACAGGAGCAGAAATTATTAGTTATGGTGCACCAGTTCTTCCAGGAGCTATGTTATTACTATCATATTATAAAAAGAATGACAAACTTATACCAATTATAGGATTACCAGGTTGTGTAATGTATTCTAAAAGAACGATTTTTGACTTAATTCTACCTCGTGTTATGGCAGATGAAAAAATAAGTAAAGATGACCTAAGTAGATTAGGATTAGGTGGATTATGCTTGAATTGTGAAGTATGCCATTACCCTAATTGTGGATTTGGGAAAGGAATGTAGATATTTTCAACTTAAATATTATATTCTGTTTACAAAAATAAACCCATACTTTCTTTATCAGGAAATTATTTTGCAGTATTGGCAATTTTTGAAACAATAGGAAAAGAACTTATTTATCAAATAAATAGAAATGAGGATTTGAAAGAAAGAAGAAAAAAGGCAATCTGGAGCAATGTTATCCATGTTAGGATGTAACTGTTTAGTAGACATAAAAGTAGGAACGAAGGAAGTTTTAAGTGGAGACGAAGTAGAAATTATACTTTTGTAGGAGATAGTTAATTGAGTAAAAAACATTTATATTTGCGATTAGTGGATGTAAGAATTCTGGAAAGACAACTTTAATAACTAAATCAATACCTAAGTTTTGCGAAAAGGGATATAAAGTGGTCACTATAAAACATGATGGTCAAGATTTTAATGCAGATAATATATGAACAGATACATATAAACATAAAAAAGCTGGAGCTTATGGTAGAGCCATATTTTCAAAAAATAAATTAAATTTAATAGGTATACTATCAGATTTGAATGATGTTAAGTTTAATAACAAAGTAATAAATTTAAATCATATAGATGAAATAGCATCAGAAGTATTGAATTATATGCATAATGTATCTAATCTATAGATTTATAAATAAAGATTTTTAATCTGTAATGGGGGATGCTTATGATAGATAAATTAAATAGGAATATAGAATATTTGAGGATATCAGTAACAGATAGATGTAACTTAAGATGTGTTTATTGTATGCCAGAAGAGGGTGTTGAGAATATTCCTCATGATGAAATTTTATCCTATGATGAAATTTTAAGAGTTTGTAAGTGTGCATCAAAATTAGGAATTAAGAAAATTAAAATAACAGGCGGGGAGCCCCTTGTTAGAAAAGATATAGTATCTTTAATAAGGGATATAAAAAATATTAGAGGTATCGAACAAGTAACTTTAACAACTAATGGAGTTTTACTTTATGATATGGCAAAAGATTTATATGAAGCTGGTATAGATGCCATAAATGTAAGTTTAGACACTTTAAGTAGAAAAAAATTCTTAAAAATAACAAGACGCGATGACTTTGAAAAAGTATCAATGGCCATAGACAAACTTGTTGATTTAGGTGTTAGAGTTAAGATAAATTGTCTTGCTATTAAAGAGTATAATTTTGATGAAATTGTTAAGATTGCTCAGTATTCAAAAGATAATAATATAGATGTAAGATTTATTGAATTAATGCCTATAGGATATGGCAAAATTTATACAGGCATTTCCAATGAAGTAATTTTAGGATTATTAGAAGAGAAATATGGGCAATTTGAAAAAGTAAAAGAAAAAAGGGGAAATGGTCCAGCTGTATATTATGCAAATGAAAATTTTAAAGGTTGTATAGGTTTTATAAGTGCTATAAGCCATGAATTTTGTGAAACTTGTAACAGGGTAAGACTTACATCTAATGGATTTTTAAAATTATGTTTACATTATAATAAAGGCATTGATTTAAAAGAACCTCTTAGAAGCAATATTTCAGATGAAGATTTAACAAATATGATACATGATGCTATTAAAAATAAACCGTTAGGACATAATTTTTATCATGATAGTGATATGAATAATATAGAAAGTAAAAATATGGTTCAAATTGGTGGATAAAAGGGGGAGCAAAAAGTGGGGAAAATTATTGATGTATGTTTAAGTGAAAAAAAAGGTGTACAAAAGAAAAGAATCGATGAAGGAATTTTTATAGAGGATTTTGGTCTACAAGGAGATGCACATGCTGGAAAATGGCACAGACAAGTAAGTTTATTATCTTATGAAAAGGTGGTTTCTTTCAATGAACTAGGCGCAGGTGTAGATTCAGGAGCTTTTGGTGAAAACTTAGTTGTAGAAGGATATGATTTAAAAAATATACCTGTTGGAACAAAATTTAAATGTAATGATGTAATATTAGAAGTGACTCAAATAGGTAAGAAATGTCACAATGGCTGTGAAATATTCAAAAAAATGGGTGATTGTATAATGCCTAGAGAAGGAATATTTGCTAAAGTTATACATGGTGGAACAATAAAACCAGGTGATGAAATAGAAATAATTGAAGGAGAGTAATCATATGTATAGAGTTGGCATAATTACAGCAAGTGACAAAGGTTCAAGGGGAGAAAGAATAGACGAAAGTGGACAAAAAATAAAAGATATAGTATCGCAATTTGGTTATGAAGTATCATATTATAAAGTTTTACCAGATGATAAAGAAACTTTATCAAATGAAATGAAAAAATTATGTGATGAAAATTTAGTTGATATAATATTAACAACTGGTGGAACTGGATTTTCCAAAAGAGATAATACTCCAGAAGCAACTTTAGAAATTGCAGAAAAACTTGTTCCAGGTATTTCAGAAGCAGTAAGAAACTATAGTATGCAATTTACTAAAAAGGCAATGCTTAGTAGGGCAGTGTCTGTTATAAGAAAAGAAACTTTAATAATAAATATGCCCGGAAGTCCTAAAGCAGTGAAAGAAAGTATGGAATGTATAATGCCAGCGTTGAATCATGGACTTGATATATTAAAAGGAACAGCAAGTGAGTGTGCTAGAAAATAGAAAAATACCTGTTTGCTAATGGAAAAGATAGAGTAATTTATTATAGTACCCTCTATTTTCATTGTAGCAAGGATTAATTTGATAAAAAACATTGTGAAAAGATATTATAAAACTTTTTCACAATGTTTTTTATGTAGGAAATTTATATTCTATTTAAATACTATTCTATGTTCATTAGCGTTTATATCAGTATTATTTTGTTATTATGTTAATAAAATAATATTATATATTTATTTTGAGTAATGTATAAAAAAGTACTTTGTATACATGTTAGAATTCTAAGTTTTTTGGTGGAATATTGCTATAATTAATGTATAGACAAAATTCCAAAAAGGGGGTTATTTTTATGGAAAAAAGATTTTTAGCACCTAAGGAAATAGCCAATGCAATGGTTAATGTCGGGGTTGGTAAAGCCAACTTAAAAATATCAGCAATGATATATTTAGGTATTTTAGCAGGGGCATATATAGGATTTGGGGGATTAGCAAATACTATAGTAAGCCAAACTTTAGGTAATATTGACCCAGGATTAGCTAAATTTGCAGGAGCTGCAGTTTTCCCTGTAGGACTTATGTTAGTTGTTATAGCTGGTGCAGAATTATTTACAGGAAATAACTTAATGACATTAGCAGTAATGAATAAAAAAATTACAACAGGGCAAATGTTAAAAAATTGGAGTGTTGTTTGGGTATCTAACTTAGTTGGATCAGTTCTTTTAGCGCTAATAGTAGTTTATACTGGTGTTTTAGATGGAGACGCAGGTACAAAAGCAATAGCTATTGCAGAAGGTAAGGCATCTTTAAGTGTTATGACAATGATAGGTAGAGGTATTTTATGTAATGTATTAGTTGTTTTAGCAGTATGGATGGCAACATCTTCTCAAGATATTATATCTAAAATATTTGCTTGTTGGTTCCCAATTATGTTATTCGTTTTATGCGGATTTGAGCATAGCGTGGCAAATATGTACTTTATACCAGCAGGAATGCTTTTAGGAGCAAAAATTACTATGGGAGCATTAATTAAGAATTTAGTATGTGTAACAATAGGAAATATATTAGGAGGAGCTATAATAGTTCCTTGCTTATATCATGCTACATACTTAAAAGATGATCTTTTAGCATCAAAGCAACAATCATAAAATTATTAATTGTTGTATAAAAATGTTAAAGATAATGGGATAAACTTTATATGAGTTTATCCCATTATTATATATATATTTATGTAGGAAAATTCTCTAGAGGTATTGGATACTTCTATCCAACTAAATATATTCCATCAGCTGAATTACCAGATGAAGAGTATCAAACTATACTTATGACTGGACGTATATTATACTATTATACAACTAGAGTTATGACTGGAAGAACAGAGGAGCTAATGAAAATTGCACCTTCATCATTTATAGAAATAAATATAAAAGATGCAGATAATCTTGGAATAAAAAATTGAGACAGATCAAAAGTAACATCAAGACGTGGAGAGATAGAAACAACAGCTCGTGTAGGTTATAAAGTATCTAAAGGTGAAAGTTGGATGCCATTCAACTTCCCAGATAGAAATGCAAACTGGTTAACAAATGCAGCGCTTTATGGATAATAGAGTGCTGCTTTTATTTATTAAAATATAAATATTTTGGAAAAGACTTAGGTAAAGTTAACGTACGCACAGATATACAATTTAAAATAATGACAGGAGCATTTACAGCAATAAGTAATATAAAAAATACAATAGAATATTCGTATATATTGACTATTCATAATATAAAGATATGTGGTAAAATCATTTTATAATTAAAATTTATCCTTTTTTAAGTAAAAGCATATACTAGAAATAAAGATAAATGATTAAAGAGAAATTACGTTAAAAATTTATAATATAAAAGTAGATTATTGATAACAAAAAGCAATAATCTGGGAGGAAATAAGATGAACAAGGAATTTATATATAGAGAACTATTAAATATATTAGATGAAGAAAGCATTAAAGTTGATGAGCCTATGAAAAAACATATAACTTTTAGAGTGGGAGGGCCAGCAGACTTTTTAGTAAAACCTAAAACGGAAGCACAATTAAGTGAAGTTATAAAATTTGCTAAAAAAGAAAATATACCATTCTTAGTAATAGGAAATGGTTCAAACCTTCTTGTAAAAGATGGTGGAATTAGAGGTATAGTTATAGAATTATCAGATAACTTTAATAATTATGAAATAGAAGGCAAAATAATAAAAGCTCAAAGTGGAGTATTACTTTCTATATTAGGAAGAAATGCAATGAAAAATGCTTTAACAGGGTTAGAGTTTGCAGCAGGTATACCGGGAACTTTAGGTGGAGCATTAGCAATGAATGCAGGTGCCTATGGTGGAGAAATGAAACAAGTAGTAAAAAGTGTAAAGCTTATGGACACTGATGGAAATATATTTGAATTATCAAACGAAGAAATGAAATTTGAATATAGAAAAAGTTTATTATCATCAACAGATTATATAGTTTTATCAGCAGTAATTGAATTACAAGAAGGAAATATTGATGAAATTAAAGCTACTATGGCTGATTACTCAAACAAAAGAGTTACTAAACAACCATTAAACTTACCAAGTGCAGGAAGTACATTTAAGAGACCAGAAGGGAATTTTGCAGCAAAGTTAATAGATGATTGTGGACTTAGAGGTTTAACTTTAAGAGGAGCACAAGTATCAGATAAACACTGTGGATTTGTAGTTAATAGTGGTGGTGCAGATGCAAAAGATATATTAGATTTAATGTTTATAGTAAAAAGTACAGTAAATGGAAAATTTGGTATAATGTTAGAGGAAGAAGTTAAAATTATTGGAGAGGACTAATAAATGAAAATTCTAGCTGATTATCATACACATACAATATATAGTCATGGTAAAGGAACTATAGAAGACAATGTAAAGGTGGCCATTTCAAAGGGTATTGAAACTCTTGGTATATCAGATCATAGTTATGGACATTTAACTTATGGTGTAAAAAGAGATGATATATTTAAAATGAGAGAAGAAATAGACATTCTAAATGAAAAATATAAAAATAAGATTAAAATTCTATTGGGAGTAGAAAGTAATATATTAGATGATAAAGGAAATATTGATTATGATGATAAAATAGGAGATGTATTAGATTATGTTATGGCTGGATATCATTTTGGATCAAAACCAACAAATGTAAAAGCTTTAATTAATCATGCCAATAACTATGTTTTTAAAACAGAAAAAGCAAAAGAATACAATACTTTAGGTATTATAAATGCTATGAAAAATAATAATATATTTGTTATAACTCACCCAGGAGATAAGGGGGATATATATATAGAAGAAGTTGCAAAAGTGGCAAAAGAAACTAATACTAAACTAGAGATAAATAGTAGTCATAGATTTTTAAATGCCAATCAACTTAGACAAATTGAGCACATAGGTAATACTTTTATAGTAGGGTCAGATGCTCATGTTCCAAAAAATGTAGGTAACTTTAATTTAGCATTAAATACTATAAAAGAAGCAAAAATTGATTTATCTCTAATCGAAAATATAAAATTTTAATAAAAAGGGAGTTTATAAATGAAATTTATAATAGTTACTGGACTTTCAGGTTCAGGAAAAAGTGAAGCTATGAGATCTTTAGAAGATATGGGATTTTATTGCGTAGATAATTTACCTCCCGCATTAATCCCTAAATTTGCTGAATTGTGTTATCAATCTAATTCAACTATAGATAAAGTAGCATTAGGAATAGATGTAAGAGGAAGAAAGTTTTTTAAAGCCTTACATGAAAGTTTAAATGTATTGAGAAAAGATAAATATCCTTTTGAAATACTGTACTTAGATTGCTCAGATGATATTTTACTAAAACGATATAAAATGACTAGAAGAAATCATCCTTTAGCAATTAATAGACAGATACCAGAAGGTATAAAAATAGAAAGAACAATATTAGAACCGTTAAAAGAAATAGCTGATTGCATAATAGATACATCTAATATGAAACCAAAAGATTTAAAAGAAGAAATAAGTAAGATTTATGCCAATGGAGAAGTAAATAATAATTTAACTATTTCAGTTGTTTCTTTTGGATTTAAACATGGTATACCTTCAGATTCTGATTTAGTTTTTGATGTTAGATTTTTACCAAATCCTTATTATGTAGAAGAATTAAGAAATAAAACAGGAGACGATCAAGAAGTAAGGGATTATGTTATGGATTCTGAAATAAGTCATCAATTTTATGATAAGTTATTAGATATGATTAACTTCTTGGTGCCTCAGTATATAAAAGAAGGAAAACACCATTTAGTTATAAGTATAGGATGTACTGGAGGAAGACATAGATCAGTAACTATATGTAATCTTATAAGTGATGAACTAATGAAACAAGACTATAGGGTAGTTAAGAAGCATAGGGATTCTATGATAAGATAGGTGGATAGAGTTATGAAATATTTAGGCTATATAATAGATGTTATAGGTATAGTTACTTTGATTATAGGTTTGTATTTTTTCATAAAAGCAAAAAAACAAGTAAAAATAGAGAATAAAAGAAAGAGAGATAAATTAGAAAAGCCTTATGTTGTGGTTATAGGTGGAGGAACAGGTCAGTCTATTTTTTTAAGAGGTTTAAAAAAAATTACTCCAAATATTACAGCAGTAGTTACTGTTGCTGATGATGGAGGAGGCTCTGGCGTTTTAAGGTCTGACCTTGGTATGTTACCGCCAGGCGATATAAGAAACTGTTTATTAGCTTTAGCTAATACAGAGCCAACAATGCAAGAAGTTATGCAATATAGATTTGAAGAAGGTGGACTTAAAGGTCAAAGTTTTGGCAACCTTTTTCTAGCAGCCATGAATGGATTGTATGGTAATTTTGAGACAGCAGTTTATAAATTAAGTGAAATTTTTAATATAACAGGTAGAGTTTTACCAGTTACATTGGAAAGCATAGATTTAATGGCTAAATTAAACAATGGAAATATTATAAAAGGGGAATCTAAGATTCCAAGGCAAGTAAGAAAACAAAAAAGTAAAATAGAAGAAGTTTACCTTGAACCTAAGGATGCGAAGCCATTAGATGAAGTTATAAACGCAATTTATAAAGCTGATTATGTGATAATGGGTCCAGGAAGTTTATACACTAGTATAATACCTAATTTATTAGTTGATGGTATGGTTGAAGCCATAAAAGGAACTAATGCAACAAGAATATATATTCCAAATGTGATGACTCAACCGGGTGAAACTGATGGATATGATGTACTAGATCATGTTAAAGCTATAAATAAACATACAAAAGGAAACTTAATTGATTATATTATAACTAATAATGAAGTAATACCAGATGATTGTTTTAAAAAATACAAAAAAGATGGATCAAATCAAGTATTATTAAGTAAAGAGCAAAGAAATTCATTGAAAAATATGGGGATAAAAATAATAGAAGGTGATTTAATAGAAATTAAAAATGATTATATTAGACATCATGCAGACTCCATATGTGATATAATCAATGATTTGGCACTAAATCATTGTGATGATAGAGCAATGTAAAAAAGGATTTTATAACGATTATATAGAAATCCTTATTATTATGTTAGTTTTAAGGAGTGAACATCTATGAGAGAAGAGATTAGTGCCGGTGGGGTGGTGTTATTTGGAAATGCTATTCTTTTACTGAGGAAGTTCAATGGCGATTGGGTATTGCCAAAAGGCAAAGTAGAAGAAGGCGAAAATAACGAAGAAGCTGCATTAAGAGAAGTAGCAGAAGAAACTGGAGTAAAAGCAGAAACCTTAAAATATCTTGGGGAAATACATTATACTTTTAAAGAAAACTGGGATGAAAATAGATCTGTTCATAAAACTGTATTTTGGTATTTAATGCAATCTAAAAATATGGATACAATACCACAAAAAGAAGAAGGTTTTGTGGATGCTAAATTTATTCATATAGATAGAGTAGTTGACCTAGCAAGATATGATGATGAAAAAGAAATTATCAAGGTTGCTTTAAAAGAAATAAAAAAAAGATTAAAAAAGAGCTAGAATAATAGGTGGTATATATGTCTTTTTCTACAGAAACAAAAAATGAATTATCTAGAATTGCATCCGATAGTTTATGTTGTAAAAAAGCTGAATTATCAGGAATTGCAAAGATGGCTGGAAGTATTCAAATTGTAGGTTATAAAAAAATTAATTTGAAAATTTCTACAGAGTTAAATTCAATAGCTAGAAAAGTTTTTAAAATATTGAAATCTAATTTTAATATAAATACTAATATTGTAGTTAATAAGAATCAAATGTTAAAGAGAAATAATAGCTATGTACTAACAGTAACAAGTGAAATGGGATCTGAAGAGTTGATGAAATCATTAGGTTTATTAGATGAAAATAAAGATTTTTTACCATGCCATACAGTACCATCGTGGGTTTATGAAGATGAAGAATGTAAAAAAGCATTTATCAGAGGTGCTTTTTTAGGAGGTGGGTCCATAAGTGATCCAGAAAAAAATTATCATTTAGAATTTGTTGCAAGTAATGAAGAATTTGCAACATCATTAATGGATTTAATCAATTCTTTAGGGTTTAATGCTAAAATGGTATGTAGAAAAAACTCATATGTTGTATATTTGAAGGAAAGTGAACAAATATCAGATTTATTAAGTCTTATAGGTGCTTTTCAAGCTCTTTTAAGCCTTCAAAATACAAAAATATTAAAGCAGATGAGAAATAATGTAAATAGAATAGTTAATTGTGAAACAGCAAATCTTTCAAAAACAGTTAATGCAGCTGTTAGACAGGTAGAAAATATTAAATTAATTCAACAAAAAATGGGTATAAATCAATTACCACAAAATTTACAACAAATTGCTTTATTAAGAGTGGAAAATGAAGATTTAACATTAAAAGAATTGGGAGAATTATTAGATCCTCCAATTAGTAAATCTGGAGTAAATCATAGATTGAAAAAAATTGAAGATATAGCTAATGAGTTAAGAAACAAAGAATTTGATAATGAAAGCAATGATGAAAACTAATTATTAAGGGGGTTATATATATAGCCTCTTTTTTAGTTGTATAAGTGTGATAAAATAAGTTTAGAAAATTAGGAGGTGACATAATGAATAAAGATTTTATTCATCTTCATGTGCATACAGAGTACAGTTTATTAGATGGTTTTTCCAGGTTAAATAAACTAATTAACAGAGCAAAAGAATTGAATATGCAAGCTATAGCGATAACAGACCATGGATGTATGTTTGGAGCTATAGATTTTTATAAGAAAGCTAAAGCGGCAGGAATTAAACCTGTTATTGGATGTGAAGTTTATACGGCAGCTCGTGGTTTAAGAGATAAAGATCCTAATTATGACAAAAGATATGGACACTTGGTATTACTTGCTGAAAATATGACAGGATATAAAAATTTAATAAAATTAGTATCCACTTCTTATGTAGAAGGATTTTACTATAAACCTAGAGTTGACATGGAAGCATTAAGAGAACATAGTGAAGGAATAATTGCGCTATCAGCCTGTTTAGCAGGAGATGTATCTAATAATATATTAAATAGAAATTATGAAAAGGCAAAAGAATTTGCACTATTATATAGAGATATATTTGGAGAAAATAATTTTTATTTAGAGTTACAAGATCATCATTTGCCAGAACAAAAAGAAGTAAATGCAGGATTAGTTAAATTATCTAAGGAAACGGGAATTCCTTTAGTAGCTACAAATGACCTTCATTATGTTAATAAAGAAGATGCTAAAACACATGATGTACTTATGTGTATTCAAATGGGTAAAACACTAAATGATCCAAGTAGAATGAGGTTCGGAAGCGATGAATTTTATTTAAAATCAAGAGAAGAAATGGAAGAACTTTTCCCATATGCTCATCAAGCTTTAGACAATACTATAGAAATTGCCAATAGGTGTAATGTGGAATTTGATTTTAATACTTATCATTTACCCAAATATGATGTGCCAGAAGGTTATACAACAGAAAGTTATCTAAGAGAATTGTGTTTTAAAGGTTTAAATGAAAGATATAAAGAACCTACACAAGAAGCAATAGATAGGCTAAATTATGAAATTGATGTAATTTCAAAAATGGGATATATAGAGTATTTTTTAATTACATGGGATTTTATTAATTATGCAAAAGAGAATAATATAATGGTTGGACCAGGTAGAGGTAGTGCTGCAGGTTCTATAGTTGCATATACCTTAAGAATAACTGATATAGATCCAATTAAGTATTCATTATTATTTGAGCGTTTCTTAAATCCAGAGAGGGTCTCGATGCCCGATATAGATATTGACTTTTGCTATGAAAGAAGAGAAGAAGTTATAGATTATGTAAAGAGAAAATATGGAGATGACCATGTTGCACAAATTATAACTTTTGGAACTATGAAGGCAAAGGCAGCTATAAGAGATGTTGGAAGGGTTTTAGATATTCCTTACAATAAAGTAGATAAAATAGCAAAGGAAATTCCTTTTGATTTAGGAATGACCATAGATAAAGCATTAGAAGTAAATCCGGAGTTAAGAAACTTATATGAACAAGATGCTGAAACAAAAGAAGTAATAGATATATCTAAACAGATGGAAGGAATGCTTAGACATGCATCTACCCATGCTGCAGGTGTAGTTATATCTAAAGATCCTGTTGATGAATATGTACCATTATATAGACATCAGGAATCTATAAGTACTCAGTTTACAATGACAACATTAGAAGAGTTAGGACTTTTAAAAATGGATTTTCTAGGCCTTAGAACACTTACAGTTATAAGAGATGCCCTTGATTTAATTGAGAAAAAGTATGGAAAAAGAATAGATTTTTCTTCTATGGATTATGATGATCCAAAGGTCTATGAGTTACTTTCTTCAGGAAATACACTAGGAGTATTCCAATTGGAGAGTTCGGGAATGAGAAGTTTCATGAAACAGCTTAAGCCGAGTAATTTTGAGGATATTGTAGCCGGTATATCTTTATATAGACCAGGTCCAATGGATTCTATTCCAACTTATATAGAAAATAAACATAATCCAGACAAAATAACTTATATCCATGAAAGTTTAAGACCGATAATGGAAGTTTCTTATGGTTGTTTAGTTTACCAAGAACAAGTTATGCAGGTTGTTAGAGATTTAGCTGGATATAGCTATGGACGTAGTGACTTAGTTAGAAGAGCCATGGGTAAAAAGAAAATGGATGTCATGGAGCAAGAAAGACAATATTTCATACATGGAAAAGAAGATGAAAATGGAAATATCGAAATACAAGGTTGTGTAAGAAATGGTGTTCCAGAAGATATAGCAAATAAAATATTTGATGATATGATTGACTTCGCAAAATACGCATTTAACAAATCGCATGCGGCGGCATATGGAGTCGTATCTTATGAAACAGCATATTTAAAAGCATATTATCCAGTGGAATTTATGGCAGCCTTAATTACTAGTGTAATGGGCAATACTGACAAAGTAGTTGAATATATCAGAGAATGTAGTGCTTTAGATATAGAAATTTTAAAACCAGATATTAATAAAAGTTTTGGCAAATTCTCAGTTGAAGGTCACAACATTAGATTTGGTTTAGCTGCTGTTAAAAACGTAGGAGTTAATGTAATAAATAATATTATTAAAGAAAGAGAATTAAACGGAGACTTTAAAGATTTTGCTGATTTAGTAAAAAGACTAGATTCAAAGGATTTAAATAAAAGAGTGCTTGAAAGTTTAATTAAGTGCGGAGCTTTTGATAATATTAGTGACAACAGGGCAAGTTTAATGATGGGATACGAAAAATTATTAGACAGTGTATCTATGGATAGAAAGAAAAATGTAAAGGGTCAAATTTCTTTATTTGATGGTTTTCAAATGGGAAAAGAAACTGTAGAAGTCCAACAGGAAATTAGCTCTATTCCGAAAATAAACGAATTTGAGGAAAGAGAAAGACTAGCTATGGAAAAAGAAGTATTAGGAATGTATGTAAGTGGTCATCCTTTAGGTGAGTATGAAGAAGAATTAAAAAATAATACTTCAATAGATAATGGAAAAATAAATGTTCTTAAAGAGGACATGGAATCTTATTTAAATTTAGATGAAAAAGAAGTTATTTTAGGTGGAATGATAGTTAACAAAAGAATTCAAACAACTAAGAGAAATGATATTATGGCATTTTTAGAGTTGGAGGATTTATATGGAACTATTGAAGTCATTGTATTTCCACAGACTTTAAAAGAATACAATTCCATATTAAATGAAGATAGTATTGTTTATATAAAAGGGAAGCTTAGCATAAAAGAAGAGGAAAGTGCAAAACTTATAGCAAGAGAAATCAAGGATATAAACGATAAGAGTAGCTTTAAAAGTAACAATTATAATAATTCATATGCAAAAAATAAAAAACAATCATCAAGTGGTATTTTTGTCAAAATAGATACTATAGACAATCAACAACTTATCAATTCTATAGAAAAAATATTGATTCAATATAAAGGTAACGATGATATATATGTATGTACAGAACAACCTAGAAGAATGTTTAAATGGAATAGTATGAAGGTAAATTTAAATTCTCCATTAGAAATTAAATTACAAGAATTGTTAGGGAAAGAAAATGTAAAAGTTAAAATTTAGTAGAAATTGATGTTTTATATAAAAATGAGGGGAAATTTGTGATATAATACACAATATATAATAGGTAAAAATGTTTTTATGAATTTCATAAAAACATTTAACCTAGGGAATAAAATATTATAAAACTCTAAGGATATAGGATATTAGGAGGTAGTACTATGAAGACAATAGGAATATTGACTAGTGGTGGGGATGCACCAGGAATGAATGCTGCAATTAGGGCTGTTGTAAGATCTGCCATATATTATGGGTGTAAGGTATATGGTATCAATAGAGGTTACAAAGGTCTTATAGAATCTGATTTAGTTGAAATGGATTTATCGTCAGTTGGAGATATTATTCATAGAGGAGGAACTATTCTTAAATCATCAAGATGTGAAGAATTCAAAACTGAAGAAGGTAGACAAAAAGCAGTTAAAATTCTTAAGAAACATGGAATAGATTGTTTAGTTGTAATAGGGGGAGATGGTTCTTTCAATGGAGCTCAAAAACTTAGTGATTTAGGTTTCCCAGCAATAGGTATACCAGGAACAATTGATAATGATTTAGCTTATACTGATTATACAATAGGATTTGATACTGCATTAAATACAGTTGTAGATGCTATAAGTAAAATAAGAGATACATCTTCATCTCATGAAAGAGTAAATATAGTTGAAGTTATGGGAAGACATTGTGGAGACTTAGCTCTATATTCAGGATTAGCTGGAGGAGCTGAAACAATAATAGTACCAGAAGTTGATTATAAAATAGAAGATATTTGTTTAAGACTAGAGACAACTAAAAAAAGAGGAAAAAGACATAGTATAATTGTAGTAGCAGAAGGTGTTGGTAATGCCAATGATATTGCAAAAGGAATAGTAGAAAGAACAGGTGCAGATCTTAGAGTAACTGTTTTAGGACATGTCCAAAGGGGAGGAAGTCCAACAGTATCAGACCGTATATTAGCAAGTAGAATGGGAGTAAGAGCAGTTGAATTACTTCTAGATGGAAAGTCAGCAAGGGTAGTAGGTATAAAAGATGATAAAATCATAGATATGGAAATACATGAAGCATTATCAAAGAAAAAATCTTTTGATAAAAAAAGCTATCAAATGGCTCAAATATTATCTATATAATACATTTAGGAGGATATAAATAAATGCTAAAGAATGCTAAAAAAACTAAAATAGTTTGTACTTTAGGACCAGTTTCTCAAAGTGAAGAAACATTAACTAAATTAATAGAAAATGGTCTTAATGTTTGTAGATTTAACTTTTCTCATGGATCACATGAAGAACATAAGGAAAGAATGGATATTGTAAAGAAGGTTAGAGATGAACTTAAGAAACCGGTTGCAATATTATTAGATACTAAAGGTCCAGAAATAAGAACAGGAAATTTTGCTGATCCAGAAGTGTTCTTAGAAGAAGGAAGTAAATTTATAATAACTATGGCTGACGTTATAGGAAATAAGGAAATGTGTACAGTTAGTTATAAAGGTTTAGCAGAAGATGTTGTTGAGGGAGATACTATACTAATAGATGACGGTTTAGTAGGATTAAAGGTTGAAAACGTTGTCGGAGAAGAAATTCATTGTGTAGTTGAAAATTCAGGAATAGTTAAAAATCACAAAGGGGTAAATGTTCCTGGTGTAAAAATAAACTTACCAGCATTAACTCCTAAAGACATATCAGATATAGAATTTGGTATAACTCAAGGTATAGATTTTATAGCAGCTTCATTTGTTAGAAAAGCATCTGATGTTCTTGCTATAAGAGAGGTATTAGAAAATAATAATGCAACTGATATCCAAATTATATCAAAAATAGAAAATCAAGAAGGTGTAGATAATTTAGATGAAATACTACAAGTTTCTGATGGATTAATGGTGGCTAGAGGTGATTTAGGTGTTGAAATACCAACAGAAGACATACCTATAGTACAAAAACAAATGATTAAAAAATGTAATGCACTTGGAAAACCAGTTATAACAGCAACACAAATGCTTGATTCTATGATTAGAAATCCAAGACCTACAAGAGCTGAAGTAACTGACGTAGCAAATGCAATATATGATGGAACGGATGCAATTATGTTATCTGGAGAAACTGCTGCAGGTAAATATCCAGTGGAAGCTGTTAAAGTAATGGCTGCCATAGCAAAGAGAATAGAAGAAACACTAGATTATGATACTATATTAAGAAGTAAAGGATTAAACAATACAAATGTTACAGATGCAATAAGTTACGCAACTTGTACAACTGCAAAAAGTTTAACAGCTTCTGGTATAGTAACATCAACATCTTCTGGATATACAGCTAGAATGGTTTCTAAGTTTAGACCCAAAACACCAATAATAGCAGCTACTCCAAATGAAAGAACTAGCAGACAATTATCATTAAGTTGGGGAGTTTATACAGTAATGTGTGAGCAAGCAGAAAATACTGATGATCTTATAGATAATTCAATAGAAGCTAGTAAAAATGAAGGATATATACATGAAGGTGAATTAGTTGTTATAACTACAGGTGTTCCAACAGGTGTAAGTGGAACAACTAACTTAATAAAAGTTCAAGTAATAAGTGAAGAAATATGCCAAGGTATTGGTATAGGAAGAACTACAGTTGAAGGTTTAGTTCGTTTCGTAAAAAGTGGACAAACTTGTGAGAATTTCAATGAAGGAGACATATTAGTAACAACAATGACAGATAAAGATATGAATCCTTATATAGAAAAAGCTGCTGCTATAGTTACGCAAGAGGGAGGAATGACTTCACATGCTGCTATAGTTGGAATAAACTTAGGAAAACCAGTTATAGTTTCTGCTGAAAGCATATTATCAAAGGTAGAAGATGGAGAACTTATAACTGTAGACACTACAAGAGGTGCCGTATATAGAGGTTCAAGTAGAGTTTTATAGAAAATAATTTAAATTAAGAACATAATAATATATTTAATAGTATGTATTTATATTTATAATACTTAATACATAAATAAATTTACATGGATTTATTGCAGATTTTAATTAAAGCTGATACTATTATGTTAAGTAGACCACTGGGATAATGCAAATCTTAGTGGTCTTTTTTTTACAAAATGAATAATCAGAAAATTAGAAAGATTTGAAAATGTTGACGAATTTATAATGTTTATAGGAGTTTATTCAAAGATTATATCTTTTATAATTTTGATTATTTATTTTAGATATTATCTTAATATATAAATAAAAAAGGGGGAGTAATAAATGGCTGAAAACAGAGATCAATGGGGTTCTAAGATAGGTCTTATCTTAGCGATGGCTGGGAATGCCGTTGGACTAGGGAACTTTTGGAGATTCCCGTATATAGCTGCTACTAATGGTGGTGGCGCATTTATGATACCATACTTCTTCGCTCTAATAGTTATAGGGATACCTATAATGTTAGTAGAATGGAGCATAGGTAGATATGGTGGTGCTCATGGACATGGTACTGTTGGACCAATGATTTATTTACAAGCTAAAAAAGCTGTAAAACCAAAAACTGCAATTATACTTGGGTCTCTTGCTGGAGCTATAGCATTTGGAGTTACTTTGTTAGTTAATTCTTACTATACTCATATTATAGGTTGGTCATTGGGATATGCTGTTGAATCATTATTAGGAGGTTATGTAGGAGTAGATGGTACTACATTCTTTGTAAATTATATAACTGATCCTAAAATGTTGATATTCTGGGTAATATCTTTAGCATTACTTGGTTGGGCTGTAATGAAAGGTGTATCTGAAGGTATAGAAGCTTGGGCTAAAGTAATGATGCCAACTATATATGTATTTGGTATTATACTTGTTATAAGAGCTTTAACTTTAGGTGCTCCAGTTAATCCAGATTGGTCATCAATGAATGGTTTAAATTATGTATGGAATCCTGATTTAAGTAAGTTAAATTCAGCATCTATAGTAACTGCAACAGGACAAATATTCTTCACATTATCTTTAGGTATGGGGATTATTTGTAACTATGCATCTTACTTACAATCTGATGAAGATATAGTAGCAGCTTCTATTGCAACAGTTTCATTAAATGAATTTGCAGAAGTTATACTTGCTGGTACTTCAGTTATACCTATATCTTATGCATTCCTTGGACCAGAAGGTATTAAAGGTAGTATAGGTCTAGCATTTATGGCATTACCAAATGTCTTTACTACTATGGCAGGTGGTAGAATATTTGGTGCTGTATGGTTTTTCTTATTATTCTTTGCTGGATTTACTTCAGCTATAGCAATGTACAACTACTTAGTTGCATTACTAGAAGAAGATTTGAATGTACCAAGAAAGAAAGGTGCTATAATTATATTCATTGCCTATTTAATAGTTGGTACTCCAATAGCTTTAGAATCAATATTAACAAATACTGCTAACTTGTTCTACTTCACAGAAGTTGATAACTGGATTGGTAACTATCTATTAATCGTTCTTGGATTAATTGAAATAATCGTAGTTGCTTGGTTAGTTAGAGATCCAGCACTAGAAGAAATGAACAAAGGTGGTTTATGGAAAGTACCAAGATGGTTCTTTAAAGTATTCCATCAATTCTTAACACCAGTATCTATAATAGTTTTCTTGGCACTATTTACTAAGGATTATGCAGTAGCAGGTAACTTTAAAATAATTCCATCTTATATGACAGGAAGTGAAGAATTTGTTGTTTGGGTAAATCTTGCTAGAGCAGTTGTTGTATGTATATTAATATTAGGCTTTATTCAAACATATAAGTCTATTAAGTCTAAATATAAAACTGAAATAGAAAATAATAAAGTAGAAGCTGAATAGTATTATAATTTAACAAAAGATTAAATCCAAAGGATGGTGAATATAATGACAGGATCAGCATGGACGTTTATGTTAATAGTGTGGGTTATTATATTAAGTTGTGTTGCAATTGCATTATGTAAGATAGTAAACCATGAATCATAGATAAAAAAGTATTTAAAATAAGAAGGAGCCCTACAACTTTGTAGGGTTCTTTATATAAAATGAATATATACAAAAAAGAACTTATAAATAATATTTTTAAAATATAGCAGTGACAATATCTATATAGTATCATAAAAATAAGGGGGGGCTTATATGAGTACAGGATTAGTAATAATGACAATAAACCAATTAATTTCTGAAACTAAGAAAACAAAAGGTTTAAAAGATAGAAAAAAGCAAAGATATTTAAGAGATTTGGAAAAATTAAAATTGGAATATGAGAAAATTGAAGTTCCTGAGTACTTTAGTAAGCAATATAATCAGCTTAATGGAAAAGGAAAAGAGCTTATTAAAGATATGAAAATGGGAAGAAATATTCAAGATATAGAAAATACAATACCTATTTATATAAGATATTTAAAAGCATCATTAAGAGACTTTAAAGGCGAGACAAATGTATTAAAAAATTATCTTTTAGTGTTTTACTTAACAGCAGCATTATTTTTAGCATTAACACCTCAATTTTATGGTTACATGTTGCCATTATTATTTTTAGTACCAATTATATTAGGTGTTAAAGGTAGCAAGCAAAGATCAATAAATGGATTTTATATGAGTATGAGTGTAGTACCGATGGGACTTATGACAGGTATAACATGGGTAAGATATGGATATCAAGCAATGCAAAATTTTAATTACTATGTTACGCAAATTGTAAATAGTGGATTATCACAAGGTCTAGCTGAAAAATTAGTATATATAGGTTCAATAGGTGGTGTAATTTTACTTATACTTTCTTGTACACAATTTTATTTAGGAATAAAAAATAGAGATTTATTTATATAAGGACTTTAATAGTCCTTATTTTTTTGATAAAATAAATCTTTGAAGTCTAAAAATAATTGTTCGGAGGAAAACCTATGTTATCAAAAGATAAAATGTACGTTGTAGATATAGTTGATATAGGTCAAGGTGGAGTTGGAATCGGCAAATTTGATGGATTCACTGTTTTTGTAGATGGAGGCTTAGTTAAAGATAAGATAAAAGTTAAAATAACTAAATCAAAAAAGAACTATGCTGTTGGAGAAATAGTTGAAATAATAGAACCATCACCATTTAGAGTTGAAAGAAAATGTCCAAAAGAACTTAAAGATTGTGGTGGATGCCAAATTCAAGAACTTGATTATCAAGAACAACTTAATATAAAAACAAATGAAGTAAAACAAGTTATAAGTAGAATTGGAAAGCTTGATGATGTTGTAGTTCATCCTGCATTAGGAATGAAAGAACCATTTAGATATAGAAATAAAGCGCAATTCCCTATTCAAAAAGTAGGTGGAGTGCCTGTTATTGGTTTTTATAAAAAGAAAAGTCATGATATCATACCAACAGATGAATGTATTATACAACATGATGTAAATGACAAAATAATAAAAATAATAAAAACATATATAAGAGCTTATAAAGTTAGTATATATGATGAAAAAACTCATACAGGAGTTTTAAGACATTTAGTAACTAAGGTTGGATTTACAACTAAAGAAGTAATGGTAGTATTAGTTGCGAATGGTAAAAAATTACCATATTTAAATGAACTGGCATCTGTATTAAAAGAAAATATTCCAGGATTTAAAACTCTTGTTGTAAATGTAAACAGAGAAAAAACTAATGTTATATTAGGAAATGAAAATAGAATAATATATGGCGATGGAAAAATTAATGATAATATAGGAGATTTAGTATTTGAAATATCACCATTATCATTCTTCCAAGTAAATCCACTTCAAACTGAAGTATTATACAATAAAGCTCTTGAGTATGCTAACTTAGGAGAAAATGATATAGTATTTGATATATATTGTGGTATAGGTACTATATCATTATTCTTAGCACAAAAAGCTAAAAAAGTATATGGAATAGAAATAGTTGAAGAAGCTATAAAAGATGCAAAAAGAAATGCTGCTTTAAATAAATTAGATAATGTAGAATTCTATGTTGGAAAAGCTGAAGAAGTTGTTCCAAAGATGTATAAACAAGGGAAACGTGCTAATGTAGTTGTAGTAGACCCACCTAGAAAAGGTTGTGACGAAAAAGTTTTAGATACAATTGTATCTATGGAACCAGATAGAGTGGTATATGTTTCTTGTAATCCATCAACATTAGCTAGAGATTTAAATTACCTAGATGAAAGAGGCTACAAATGTTTAGAAGTACAGCCGGTAGATATGTTCCCTCATAGTGTTCATATTGAAAATGTAGCTCTAATAGTTAAAAAATAATAAAAATCACCTGAATGTCCAGGTGATTTTTTTGTACTTATACTAGATTTTAGCATTTTCTGCGACTTTACGTCCTACAAAATCAGCATATTGAGGTGTACCTAAATGATATCCTCCAGAAACCTCCATTACACATCCTGTAATATATGAAGAATCATCACTAGCAAAGAATGCTACTGCATTAGCTATATCTTCAGGCTTACCCATTCTATTTAATGGTACATGAGATAAGAATGATTTTTGGAAATCTTCAGGCATATTTGACGCAACTGCATCTGTAGCAATCATACCAGGTAATACAGCATTGCATCTTATTTTATTTTTAGCATACTGCATTGCTATTTGTTGAGTTATATTATTAACTCCTGATTTTGACACTCCATATCCGATTCTTGATATATCTGGAACGCTTCCACCTATTGAAGAAATATTTATTATACTTCCACCACCATTTTCTATCATATAAGGTACAACTAGTTTAGATATACGATATACACTTCCTATATTACTTTCTAATAATTCAAAGAATGTTTCTTCATCACTATTAACTAAATCTAAATCTTTATCTGGTCTTCCAGTTCCAAAGTTATTTACTAATATATCAATTTTTCTCTCTTTAGAAATAACCTCTTCAACCATAGATTTATAGCTATCTATATTATAAGCATCAAAAAATACTGGTTTCATTATTAAACCATCTTTTTTACAAGTATCACATATTTCTTGAGTAGTTTCTAATCTTCTAACTCCCATATAAACTATAGCACCTTCAGAAGCTAATTTTTTAGCACATGCTAATCCAATACCTCTTGTAGATGAAGTTACTAAAGCTATTTTGCCTTTTAATCTTTTCATATCGAAATCCTCCTATAGCAACTTTAAATTAATAATCTATAATTTATTGCTAATAATTATTATCATCTATTATATTATAAAATATTTTTTTATATAGTAATAATTATAATTTTTATAAAAACACTTTCAAGTTAATTGTATGAAAAATAAATATGTCACACTAAAAATCAACTTAAATTAAATATGATGTACTGCATTGCTAAAAAATGGAAAAGGTATTATAATATATAATAAATAGTGTGCATTATAGTCAATGAATAATTAAAAATGAGGAGGCTAAAAAGCATGGTAGAAGTAGAAAAAAGTTATAGTGAAGTTAAGGTTTGTAGCAAATGTGGTGAAATTAACTATGATGATGTTAATTTTTGTCAAGATTGCGGAGCAATGTTAAAAGATTTTACTCATGTATTTTGTGAAATATGTGGTGAAAAAAATCCAGTAGAAAATAAAATTTGTAGCGAATGTAAAAATATACTTTAAATTTAAACAATTTGATTAAGCATAGATAATATAAATAGACTCAAAACTGAGTCTATTTTTTTTGGAAATTAGTAAGTTTACAAATTATAATGGAGGGTAAATATATAGTAAGATAAATGACAAATAATTGATAATGAAATACAATATATAGGGGATTATTAAAAATAATATATAAAGGGGATGTGGACTATGAATTATAAAGAGTTAAAAAAAGATTTTTATTGGACAGGAGTATTGGATAAAGATTTAAGAGTTTTTGATATTATAATGCACACAGAATTTGGTACTACATATAATTCTTATGTACTTAAAACAGATGATAAAGTTGTATTATTTGAAACAGCAAAAATAAAATTTTTTGATTCATACTTAGAAAGTTTAAAAGAAATAGTAGACATAAATAAAATTGATTATATAATAGTCAATCATACTGAACCAGACCACTCAGGAAGTATTGAAAAATTAATAGATATAAATCCAAATATAAAAATAGTTGGAAGTACTGTAGCAATTAATTTTTTGAAAAATATAATAAATCATGATTTTAACAGTATGTCCGTAAAAGATAATGATATTTTAAAAGTTGGAAACAAAACTTTAAGATTTATATCAGTTCCTCATCTTCATTGGCCAGACACAATGTATACTTATATAGAAGAAGATAAAACTTTAATTACATGTGACTCATTTGGGTCTCATTATTGTTGTGATGATATAGTACTTAGCAAAGTGACTGATAATGAAGGATATATGAGAGCAACTAAATATTATTTTGACAATATAATAGGTCCATATAAGCCTCATATGTTAAAAGCATTAGATAAAATAAAAGATTTAGATATTGATATGATTTGTACAGGACATGGACCGGTACTAGACTGTAGATTAGATGAAATAAAAGAAACTTATAAAACTTGGTCTACAGTTGTAAATCCTAATCCACGAAAAACAGTTATAATACCTTATGTTAGTGCTTATGGCTATACAAAAGAACTTGCACTTGAGATAGAAAAAGGCATTAAAGATAGTGGAGACATAGATGTTAGAGCTTATGACTTAGTTGAAAGTGATAGACAAAAAGTTTTAGAAGAAATAGGATTTGCAGATGGCATACTATTTGGAACACCAACTATAGTAGGTGAAGCACTAAAACCTATTTGGGATTTAACAACCTCTATATTTGCTACAACTCATGGAAAAAAACTTGCCAGTGCTTTTGGTAGTTATGGATGGAGTGGAGAAGGAGTTCCTCATATTATTGAAAGATTAAAACAACTTAAAATGGATGTTGTAGATGGGTTTAGGGTTAAATTTAAACCAAGTGAAAAAGACTTAAAAGATGCTTATGAATATGGATTTAATTTTGGGCATTTATTGATAAATAAAGAAAATAAAAAATAAAAATAGATTATTAAAAAGAAAACCTCTAGGACTTATATCTTAGAGGTTTTTGTAATGAAATTTTAAATAAAGTATAAAAGAAGGTTAGTCAATAATTATAATATGTATATAATAAAAAAATGTTCTATTAAACTTAGAAAAAATAATTAATGTGAGGAATATAATGTTTAATTTTAAAGGTGCAATATTTGATTTAGATGGAACAATAATTGATTCCATGGGTATATGGGAAAAGATAGATATAAAATTTTTTGAAGAAATAAATATACCGATGCCATCAGATTATATAAAAATAATAAATAATATGAGCTTTGAGGAGTCTGCAATATACACTATAAAAAGATTTAATCTAAAAGAAAGTAAAGAGAATCTTATTGAAAGATGGAATCAAATGGCTATGTTTGAGTACGCTCATAATATAAAATTAAAACCAAATGTAAGGACATACTTAGAAAAATTAAAAGAAAATAATATAAAAATAGGTTTAGCAACGGCATCACCACAAGAATTATATGAATCAGTTTTAAAAAATAATAAAATATATGATTATTTTGATGCTTTTACAACTTTACAGGAAGTAAAAAAGGATAAAAATTATCCAGATATATATTTATTAACATCAGAAAAACTAGGTATATGTCCAGAAGAATGTGCAGTATTTGAAGATATATTAATAGGCATAAATACATGTAAAAAAGCAAATTTTAAAACTGTAGGAGTTTATGATAAGTATGCAGTTAATGATTTAGAGAAAATAAAAAATAGTTGTAATAGGTTTATATATGATTTTAAAGAATTATTATAATGTATTTTAAATGTGAGGAAATTATAAATTACATGGAAATCATATAATATATAATTTCCATGTAATTTAAACAACGAACGAAATCATTGGCGATATGAACAAAGAAAATTTTTATTTTGATGCAACTAAAAATAATCTTTCATAGTTAAATAAAACTGACCCGTTAGGTCTTGGGAAGTAAACATTTTTTAGTTTAATATAAAAATTATTTTTAAAGTTTGAAATTATTTCATCATTAGGAAAAGCATCGAAGTAAGGAACTAAAGTAGTACTTTCATACCATTTTAAAATATCATCTAAGCTGTCCATGGCATGAGTATATGTAGTAGTCCAAATATAAATACTATCATGTCTAAATATAGAAGATAAAATATCGTAATAAAATTCCGTAGATTTAGTATTAAATCTTAAATTTTTAGTATCTAAATCAAGATATTGTTTATATTTTTTTACATGTTCTAATTCATATAATGCTTCTTGAGCACGGACTTTGTCTACTAGGGGTAACTGTATGGCAAGAGTACCTTTATTTTCTAATAAATTAGATAAAGATTTTATTAAATTTTCATGGTCAGGAATACGTTGTATGGATGCATTAGAAAAAACAATATCAAATTTTCCAAGAGAAGATAAATCTTCTGTGACATCTTGTAAAATAAATCTAGTATCATCATATAGACTTCTAGCTTTTTCAATCATAGTTTTAGAGTTATCAATGCCCACTATTTCAGCATTGGGCCATCTTTTTTTTAACTCATGAGTACTATTACCAGAACCACACCCCACGTCTAAAATTCTTTTTGGATTTACTAATTCTATTCTAGAGATTAAATCTTTTGCAGGTAGAGTTCTTTCTTTTTTAAATTGTAAATAAAGATCAGGATTCCAATCTAACATTTAAAGCCCCCCTTTTTAAATAAAGTAATAATTCTTATAATTAGAAAGTATCATGTTCAGTACTTGAATGCAAGAATAATGTTATAATATCTACTTTAAATAAAATGAAAATTGGATGTATATGACAATAATGTAATAAAATCTTAATAATAATAAGCTATAATATTGTTGTATACTTATAATATAAAAAAATAAACTAGGAGATAACTATGGATAATAAGAAAAAGAAAACTTTCATAAGATATGTATTTTTGCTAGCCTTGATGGGAGTAACTGTTTATCTAGTTTTAAAAAGTTTGGATATAAGTATGTTGTCAAGTGTTATTGCAATGGTAAAAAAGGAATATTTGTTAGTTGGAGGAATTGCAGTTATATTGTACATAATTCTTGAAGGTGTAATATTGCAGGTAATAATTAATGAACAATACAAATTGAAAAGTCATTTTGTAGGGTTTAGATTAGCTATAATGGGGTTTTATTATAATTTAGTTACACCTTTTGCATCTGGAAGTCAACCTATTCAAATATATGTATTAAATAAGTACAAGGTACCACTAAGTAAATCTACAGGTATTATAACTAATAAGACTATACTCTATCAAGTAGTAATAACTCTTTATTGTAGTTTATTTATATTTTTAAATATTAATAAATTACAGTATGATTTAAAAACAGTTATGCCTTTTGTAGTACTGGGATTAGGTGTAAATCTATTTACATTTATAATTGCCTTTTTGGCTATTCTAAATACAACGAAAATTAAAAGATGGTGCCATAAATTTGTAGCGTATTTAGTAAAATTTAAATTGTTTAAATTTTTAAAAATAAAAGAAGATAGAATTGACACTTTTATAGATGAATACACAGAGGCCATTAAATTTTTTATGAAAAATAAGAAATTACTTATAATAACTGTTATTTTAACTGTAATACAAATAGCTTGTTATTTTAGTGTGGCTTACTGGATATATAAAGCATTTAATTTAAATGGATATAGTTTTATATATTTAATGACTCTTCAAGTATATTTATATATGGCCATATCTCCAATTCCAACACCAGGAAACATAGGAGCAAATGAGCTTGCATTTTTCAACATATTTAAACGTGTATTTCCACAAACATTGCTTGGATATGCAGTATTTTTATATGGAGGATTTATGTATTATTTAATTTTAATATTAAGTGGAATTTTCACCATATATTCTCACTATAGGATGGATAAAAAAATGGAATGTGGTAAAATTAGTGTAAAGACAACATAAATTAGGAGGCAATATGTCATTTGAAAAATTAAATGAAACTTCAATCAGTAATATACATGATAGAAGTTGTGTAATAATAGTTAATGCAAATAAAAAAGAATCAGCTATGATAAAAAATATAGGAAGATTAGTAGGAATAAGAGATTGTATTTTTCTAGATAGTAAAAATGGAAATACTACTATAAAAAATATACTAGATAATAATATATCTGATGTAAATGAAGAGCTTTGGACAAATAAAGCTATGATTTTTAATAATATTACTCAAATTAAAATTAATGGATTTTTAGACAGTTTAAAGAAAATGAAAATAGCTAGACCATTAAGTGCAGTTGTAACAGAAACAACTATAGACTGGACTTTAAACAAATTAGTTTATAATTTAATTCAAGAAAGAAAAGCTATACAATCAGGAACAACTCTAAATCATTAACAATAGAGATAACATAATCAAGGTTAAAATGGACAAAATAAAGATAACAAATAAATATAAATTATTTTTAATTTCTATTTATTTGTTCATATAGATTAATCCTTCAAAATTTATTTTGAAGGATTTTTTCTTATTATAAAGGTTTTTAAACAAAATATGAAGAATATATGATACATAAATATGTAGAAAAATAAGGATTTAGTAGAGGGGAGATGCGTTAATATTAAAGCATTATTTACTTTTAAATTTAGTGAAGAAGAGTTAGAAAGAATTAGAAATTTAGGATATGAAGTTATTTTTGCAAGTGAAAGTAATAAGTCAGCTTTGGGAAAACTAACAGATGAGGAATTAGAATCAATAGATATCCTAGCAACATATAATTGTTTTGAAAAAATAGATATATCAAAAATGAAAAATTTAAAATATATACAATTAAGTAGTACGGGATTTGACCAAGTTCCAATTGAAAAATTAAAAAATAAAGATATTTTATTATGTAATAATAAAGGAGGTTATAGTATTCCTATTTCTGAGTGGATTGTATCTGTTATTTTACAAATTTATAAAAATACAAAATCATTTTATGATAAACAATCTAAAAAACAATGGATTTGTGATTATTCTGTTTCTGAAATTTATGGCAAAAAAATTGGTTTTTTGGGAACAGGAACACTAGCTATGGAAAGTGCAAAACGTTTAAAAGCCTTTGGTGTGGAAATATGGGGATGGAATACAGATGGTAGAGATATAAAATATTTTGATAAGTCTTTTTCTAAAGAAGATATAAATGAAGTCTTATCTAATTGTGATATAGTTATAAGTACAATTCCATCTACAAAAGAAACTTATAAGTTGATGAATGAAGAAAAGTTTGCAGTTATGAAAGAAAATTCGTCATTTATTAATGTGGGAAGAGGAAATGTTGTAGATGAAGAAGATTTATTAAAATATGCCTCAAAATTTAGAGGTATAGCTTTAGATGTTTTTGAACAAGAGCCTCTAAATCAATCAAGTGAATTATGGAATTTAGAAAATATAATAATAACTCCTCATAATTCATGGGTGTCAGATCAAAATCATGAAAGAAGTTTTAATTTATTTTATAATAATCTTAAAAGGTATATCTCTGGTAAAAATCCAGAAAATATAGTAGAAATTGAAAAAGGATATTAATAAATTAATAAAAAAGCATCGGAAATGATGTTTTTTTGTGTATAATGACTTATATAAAAAATCCCTATTTATTATGATTAACCATATAAAACTTCAATAAATAAGGTTTCATACCTAGATAGTTTTTATAAAATCAATGAATTATAATTTAAGTATATAATTTATTAATAAAAACTCTTAGGGGTGAGAGAATGAATGATGAAATTTTAAAGAAAGAATTAAGTAACCAAAAGATAAAATTAATAGAAAAATACTCTCTTACTTGTTCTGATGAAATGATATGGGAATTTAGACATGATAAATACCATACTGTTAAATATTTTTCTCATAAGTTTGCTCAAAAAGAATCAGTATTAGCGCTACTTTTTTATATTAATAGATTATGTTATGCAAAGATAAAATATTTTGATAAAAATATAGATAAATACGAACCGCATAAATATATATTTTTAAAAGGATTTTGTAAATGCGAAATGTATGATATGGAATTTTTAAAGCATAAACCAAGTGGAAAAATGATAGATATTAGAAATTTAAAAGAAATAAAAAATATTGAGGAATTTAAAAGTTTTTGTTCTCTTATAGAAAGTTTAGAATAGTTTAAAAAGCATGTTAATCTAGTAATTATCATGCTTTTCTTTTGTAAGAAAATAAAATTTTTGTTAATAAATTCAACAATGGTAACATATGTTACAGAATATTTCTAGCCAATAAATTATTATATGTATATACGTAAATGAAACATCAAATTATTGGAGGATTAAAAATGGAAAATAAAATGTTTTGTTACCAATGTCAAGAAACAGCAGGATGCAGTGGATGTACTAAATTTGGAGTATGTGGAAAATCACCAGATTTAGCAAAAATGCAAGACTTATTAATATATACAACTAAAGGATTATCACAAGTAACTACAAGATTAAGGGAAGAAGGCAAAGAAGTTAGTGGACAAGTAAATCATTTAATAACTATAAACTTATTTACTACTATAACAAATGCTAACTTTGATGATGCAATATTCTACGATAGAGTAAAAGCTACTTTAGATATGAAAGCTGATTTATTAGCTAAATTAGATAACAAAGAAAATTTAAGTGAAGCAGCGTTATGGACTGCATCAACAAAAGAAGAAATGGAAGCAAAAGCTCCATTAGTTGGTGTTTTAGCGACTGAAAATGAAGATATAAGAAGTTTAAGAGAACTTATAATATATGGAATAAAAGGTATGTCAGCATACATGAAGCATGCTAATGCCCTAGGTTATGATGACGAAGCTATAAATGCATTTATGCAAGCTACTTTAGCTAAAACTTTAGACAACACATTAAGTGCTGATGATTTAGTAGCTTTAACTTTAGAAACTGGTAAAGTAGGAGTAGACGGAATGGCTCTACTTGATAGTGCAAACACTGGAACTTACGGACATCCAGAAATAACTAAAGTTAATATAGGTGTTAGAAATAATCCAGGGATACTTGTATCAGGACATGATTTAAAAGACTTAGAATTATTATTAAAACAAACTGAAGGAACTGGTGTAGATGTTTATACTCACTCTGAAATGTTACCAGCTCACTACTACCCAGCATTCAAAAAATATTCTCATTTTGCAGGGAATTACGGAAATGCTTGGTGGAAACAAAAAGAAGAATTTGAAAGCTTCAATGGACCAATATTAATGACTACAAACTGTATAGTACCACCAAAAGATAGCTACAAAGATAGATTATTCACAACTGGTGCAGCTGGATTTGTAGGATGTACTCATATAGCAGGAAAAAGTGAAGATAATAAAGATTTCTCTCAAATAATAGAACTTGCAAAAACTTGCCAGCCTCCAACTGAAATAGAAACTGGAGAAATAGTAGGTGGATTTGCTCATAATCAAGTATTCGCATTAGCAGACGCTGTAGTTGAAGCCGTTAAAACTGGTGCTATTAAGAAATTCTTCGTAATGGCAGGATGCGACGGAAGAGCTAAATCAAGAAACTACTACACTGATTTTGCAAAAGCTTTACCAAAAGATACAGTAATACTTACTGCTGGTTGTGCAAAATACAAATACAACAAATTAAATCTTGGAGATATAAACGGAATACCAAGAGTTTTAGATGCAGGACAATGTAATGACTCTTACTCTCTAGCACTAATCGCTTTAAAATTAAAAGAAGTATTCGAACTTCAAGATATAAATGAATTACCAATAGCATTCAACATAGCTTGGTATGAGCAAAAAGCTGTAATAGTATTATTATCACTATTATACTTAGGAGTAAAAAATATACACCTAGGACCAACTCTACCAGCATTCTTATCACCAAATGTTGCTAAAGTACTTGTTGAAAACTTTGGAATTGGTGGAATAACTAATGTTGAAGATGATATAAAAATGTTCATGGAACAATAAAACCTATAATGCTAAAAATCTCTATATATCAACAGTATTACAAAAATAGCTACTCACAAAATGTGAGTGGCTATTTTTAATTGCAATAAATTTATAGATTAATTGTGTTTATATTTTTTTTATTTTGGAAAGAATCTAAATAACTAAAAAATCTTAGGGGGTATTGATTATGAAAAGAATATTTTTAGTGGATACAGAAAATGTGAATATTACTGCTTTAAGCAGTGCAAATAAATTAAATAAAGAAGATTTAATAATCTTATTTGTAACAGAAAATACAAAATTATTTCAATTTGGAAGAGAACAATTAAAATGTATAAATACCAAAGCTAATATTCTAAAAATAAATGTGACTACAGGGGTAAAAAATAGCTTAGATTTTCAATTAGTATCATATTTAGGTCTTATAATAGGTGAACATAGATATGAAGCAAATAATTATTATATAGTAAGCAAAGATAAAGGTTTCTTAAGCTCTATAAATCTTTTAGAAAACTGTACAGATTACAAAATAGAACTTATAAGTAGCATATCAGAGCTATTTAAAGATGATGAAGTTGACAATATAATAGATAAATTTATAGAAAAAGGGTTTAGATTAAAAACTGCCATAAAAATGACACTTATATTATCAGGGGCGAAATCTTTTATAGATGCTCAAGATAGATTTCTTATGGAGTTTGGCGGAAACTTTACAGTGTTATATAAGTGTATAGATATATTAAAAGAATATTATAATGAAAAAGATAATGTTAATGAGACAGCATAAAGTTATGTTGAAAACTAAAATTGACTATAATATTAAATATATTAAAAAACTATACATAAACATTTTGTAGTGTTTATGTATAGTTTTTTTATTGAACTAAGATATCTTCTATTTCTTCTAAATCTAAAATTTTAATATAATTTCTAGAATAGTCGATAAGCCCTTCATCTTTCATATTAATTAATTCACGAGAAAGGGAAGGTCTAGTTATTCCTAGAGATTCTGCAATTTTTTCTTTAGTCATTTTAAGTTTAATATTATAACTTTTTTGAAGTTTATACTCTGTAATTAAAAAATTACATATTTTTTGTCTAATACTATTAAAAGTTAAATTAGTAATAGATTTATTTAATACAAAAATTTTGTTTGTAAGGTCATTTAAAAATCTCTCTAAGAAATCTTTATGAGAAGTACAGTATTTTATAAAATTGTCTTTACTTATAAACATAATTTTTGATGAAGAAGCAGATATAACTGTTGCTGGATATAAATTAATATCAGAAAAGGCAATAACTTCTCCAAAAATATGGCCTTTAGTGAAGGAAGAAACATGTATAACTTTAGTACCTAATGTTCTTTTTATATCAATACTTCCTTCAAGGATTAAACCAACACAAGTGCAAATATCTCCTTCTAAAGCAATAATATCATTTTTTGAATAATTTTTTATTGTATAATTAGCATCTTTAAAAACTTCTAAAATATACTCTTCACTTTTGTTTTTAAACATATGAGCTCCTTGAAATAATAAGTTTGTTATTAATAATTTTATCATAAAAATATAAACTTTATGTAAATGTAACATATGTTACAGAAGAAATATTAATATTGATGTATTATGGGTATAAATAATACAAAGAATAAAAACAAAAGACAAAGGAGATGTATTATGAGTTTATTTTTAGGAAAAATACATTACTGGTTATTCAACAAAATATTATGGTTTGAAAAACTAGAAGATGAAATAATAGATTTAGCAAAAAAAGAAGGATTTGAAGTAGAAAAAATAAGTGAAGATATCCAAAATAAATATGGAAGAAAACTACCAAATAAACCGCTTGAAGATTTAATAGATACAGGAAATATTCATGGATGGTTACAAGGACAAATCCACAGTGCTGAAAGAAGAATGGCAGCTTGGACAAAATTATTAATTGAAGCTGATGAAAAAAATTATAAAAAGTTAGAAGAAGTTTATAAAATACAAGGTATAGTAGCTGCTAAAGAAATAAAAGCAGAAGGTAATGCACCATCAACACCAGAAGCATTATTTAACTCGATGAATGATTATATATTAGACGGAATGCCTTGTGACAGAGTAAATGAAATTGTAGCAAATGATGAAAAACATATAGCTTGGGAGCAAAGAGTTTGCGTTCATAAAGATATATGGAATGAAGTAGGTTGTGATGTTAAATATTTCTATGATTTAAGAAATGATTGGATAAAATCATTTATAAATGAATTAAATAATAAATTTGAATACTCAATAGACGAAAACGGAGTTAGATTAATAAAAAGTATATAATAACTTGACTAAGGAGAAGAAAATGAGCGGAATAGATTTATTAATAGATGAACATAAATATGTTAAACGTATGCTTGTTGTTATTAGAAAAGCATGCTTAAACTTTATGGACAATAAAGAAATAAATTATGATGATTTTAAAAAAATGATTAAATTTGTTAGAGAATTTGCAGATGGTCATCACCACAAAAAAGAAGAAGTTTTTCTATTTAATCAAATGGTAGAGAATTTAGGAGAGACAGGTAAAAATGTTATTACTCATGGAATGCTTGTAGAGCACGATTTAGGTAGATCTTATATGAGAAACTTAGAAGAAGCTCTAAACAAATATAAAAATGGTCAAATGGAAGCTAAATTAGATATAGTGGCAAATGCCGTATCTTATACAAATTTACTGGAAAATCATATACACAAAGAAGATAATGTAATATTTACTTTTGCAAAAAAATCATTAAAAGAAGATATTATAAAAGATATTGATGAAAGATGTTTTGAATATGAAGAAAAAAATTCTTTCACAAGAGAAGAAAATATTGGTATACTAAACTCATTAGAAGAGAAATATAATTAATAAAAAAGGAGATATAATTATGATAACTAAAGATCAAACTATAGGACAAGTATTACAAGTAAACCCAAAGGCAGCTCAAATATTAATGAACTTTGGAATGGGATGTTTAGGTTGCCCATCTGCACAAGTTGAAACAATAGAACAAGCTTGTGAAGTTCATGGACTTAAATTAGAAGATGTTTTAGCAGCATTAAACGAACAATAATATACATTAAAATACATTAAAAAAGCTAATTTCTAAAAATAGGAATTAGCTTTTTTAATGTATATTATTTTTATTCATTGTAATTAAAATTTGAAATGATATACTAAAAAATAGAAATATAGAAAATAATAAAAATAGATTAATTATTTAAGGAGATTACAATATGGATGCACAAAAAAGAATAAGTGAACTTATTGATTTGATAAATTACCATAATGATAAATATTATAATGAAGATAAACCGGAAATTGAGGATTTTGAATACGATAATTTAATGAAAGAATTAATTAAATTAGAAGAAGAAAATCCATCGTTAAAAAGAATAGATTCTCCGTCAAATAGAGTTGGTGGAAAAGCTTTAGATAAATTTGACCAAGTTACACATAAAATACCTATGCTTAGCTTATCAAATGCCTATTCAGCAGCAGATTTAAGGGACTTTGATAGAAAAGTTAGAGAAGCAGTATCTGGCGAAGTTGAATATGTTGTTGAATTTAAAATAGATGGCTTATCGGTAAGTCTTACATATAATAATGGAGAATTTGAAAAAGGTGCTACTAGGGGAGATGGTGTAGTAGGTGAAGATATTACAAAAAATTTAATGACAGTAAAAACAGTTCCACTAAAAGTAGATTATGAAGATGAGTTAATTGTAAGGGGAGAAGTTTACATTTCAAAAGATAATTTTGAAAAAATAAATAAACAACAGGAAGAAATGGATCAACCATTATACGCAAATCCTAGAAACTTGGCAGCTGGTTCTCTTAGACAATTAGATCCAAAATTAACAGCTAAAAGACCTTTAGATATATTTA